>Ga0181418_1000380_pt1 | contig 14985 bp, 13 predicted proteins | sample 41SPOviralmetaG_FD_130143 | JGI IMG/M metagenome (GOLD analysis project Ga0181418, IMG submission 130143) | Marine viral communities from the oligotrophic San Pedro Time Series (SPOT) site, San Pedro Channel, CA, USA - 41 SPOT_SRF_2013-03-13 | ecosystem: Environmental > Aquatic > Marine > Strait...
CCCGATGGCCTGAATGCCGGTTATTATGTGAAGCCGACAATTTTCTCCAATGTGACCAATGATATGACCATTGCGCGCGAAGAAGTATTCGGTCCGGTTCTGTCGATTTTGAAATATGAATCGGAAGAAGAAGCGATTGAGATTGCCAATGACACGGTCTATGGCCTGTCGGGCTATGTGCAAGCCGGTAGCACTGAGCGCGCCGCTGAAGTGGCCGCTCAATTGCGGACCGGTAATGTGCATTTGAACGGTGCAGGCCCTGACCCGATGGCGCCGTTTGGAGGCTATAAGCAATCAGGCAATGGCCGCGAATGGGGCGAGCATGGCTTTGAGGACTTCCTCGAAACCAAAGCCGTCATGGGCGCGGTTGCTGCTGAATAAATTTCTTTAAAGGCCGATGGGGCGACCTGTCGGCCTTTTTTTGTATCTCTTGAAGGGAAGCGCTCATGCTGTCCAATAGCTATCCAATGCTTGATTTTAATCTGGGTGAAGACCTCGACATGATGCGCGCCAGCGTGCGCAGTTTTGTCGATGATAAAATCATGCCGCGCGCCGATGAGATTGACCGCACGGATAGTTTTCCGCGTGACCTTTGGGAACCCTTGGGCGCGCTGGGTCTGCACGGGCTGACCGTGTCGGAAGAATATGGCGGCGTGGCGATGGGCTATACGGCGCAGGCCATTGCGGTGGAAGAAATTTCCCGCGCCTCAGCCTCGGTCGGCTTGTCTTTTGGGGCGCATAGTAATTTATGCGTTAACCAAATTTTCCGCTGGGGCAACGAGGCGCAAAAGCAGACCTATTTGCCCAAGCTGGTATCGGGTGAACATTTGGGCGCGCTGGCCATGTCAGAAACCGGAGCCGGTTCTGATGTCGTGTCCATGCGCCTAAAGGCCGAGAAAAAAAGCGATAAATATATTCTAAATGGCGGCAAGTTTTGGATTACCAATGGCCCGTCAGCGGATGTGCTAGTGGTCTATGCCAAAACCGAACCGGAAGCCAATTCCCGCGGCATTACGGCCTTTATCATTGAAAAAGATTTCAAAGGCTTTTCCTGCGCGCAAAAACTCGACAAGCTGGGCCATCGCGGGTCCGAAACCGGCGAGCTGGTGTTTGATAATTGCGAAGTACCCGAAGAAAATGTGATGGGGCCGCTCAATCAGGGTGTCGAAGTGCTGATGAGCGGGCTTGATTATGAGCGCGCCGTGCTGGCCGCTTGGCCGGTCGGTATTATGCAGGCCTGTCTCGACACGGTGCTGCCCTATATGCATCAGCGCGAACAATTCGGCCAATCCATCGGCACATTTCAACTGGTGCAGGGCAAGCTGGCCGATATGTACACCAAGCTGTCGGCGTCACGCGCCTATGTTTACGCGGTTAATCAGGCATGCGATCGCGGCGAGACAACCCGCAAGGATGCGGCGGCGGCGATTTTATTTGCAGCCGAAAACGCCACGCAATGCGCGCTGGATGCCATTCAGCTCATGGGCGGCAATGGCTATGTGAATGATAATCCGGTCGGTCGTTTTTTACGCGATGCCAAGTTGGCGGAAATCGGCGCGGGCACGTCAGAAATTCGACGCATGCTGATTGGGCGCGAATTAGTCAGCGAAACCGCCTAGCAGCGGCTCTTTTTGCCTAGCGGCGGCGCAGCCGCTCCATCACGCCAATGCCCAATATGACCGGCACCAGGCCGACCGCGAGGATAATCAGCGCGGGCAGGGCGGCGTCTTCCATTTGGCCCAGCGAGGCATAAGTGTAAACACCGGTGGCCAAAGTCTCGAAATCAAACGGGCGCAAAATCAGCGTCGCCGGAAGCTCTTTCATCACATCGACAAAAACCAGTAAGCTGGCGGTGACCATTGGCGCGCGCAAAAGCGGCAAATGCACCCGCCGCAAAGTGGCATTCATATCTGCCCCGAGGCTGCGCGCCGCCATATCCAGTCCGGGCGCAATTTGTGTGTAACCGGCCTCCAAAGTGGAGAAGGAAAGCGATAAAAAACGCACCACATAAGCGATGATGAGGGCGCTTGCGCTGCCGCTCAACACAATCAATCCGAAGCTGGCATCGGCTAAAAAGGCCAGAGCCGTCATAATGCCCAAAGCCAAAACAGTGCCCGGAACAGCATATCCCAAAGCGGCGATGCGGGTCATGATGCGGCGTGGGGCCGAGCCATGCCGCGCGGCAAAGGCCAGCACCAAGCCCATCGTGGCGGCGATGATGGCGGCGGCAGTGGCCAGGCCGACCGAGTGCAATGTGGCGCGGGTGAGGCCGGCGGGCCAGCTTGTATCGGGCAAATGCGCCAAAAGCAACACGACCGGCAGGGCAAAACCCAATGCGATGGGGATGAGGCAAAAGCCGCTCATCGCAAAAACCATGCTCCGCGAGGCCTGAAAATCGGGCAGGGTGCGGCGGCGACCCTCACGCTGATAATGCGCGCTATCGCCGCGTTGGCTGCGCTCCAAAGCCAGCAATAAGGCCATAAAGGCCAGCAGGGTCAGCGCAAGCTGTGCCGCACCGGCCAAATTACTCCGCACGACCCAAGTGTCATAAACCCCGAGCGTCAACGTATTGACGCCCAAAAACTCAACCGCGCCAATATCATTCATTGATTCCATCAACACCAAAGCCACGCCGACAATGATGGCCGGTCGGGCCAATGGCAGGCCGATGCGGATAAAACAGGCCAAAGGCGACAGGCCCAGCGTGCGGCCAGCCTCAATCATCACCGCCGATTGCTGCACAAAAGCCGTGCGCGCCGAAATATAGACATAAGGATAAAGCGCCAAAGCCAGCAAAATAATCGCGCCGCCAAGCGAGCGAAAATCAGGATAGGCAAGCTGCGGCACGACGCTTTGCCAAAGGCCGTAAAGCGGCCCGGCTTGGTCGAGAAAATCACCATAGCTATAGGCCATTAAATAGGTCGGCATGGCCAGAGGCAGCAGCAAGCCCCAGCCAATTAGGCGGCGCAAGGGGATGCGATAAAAAGTGACAATCCACGCGCTGAGCGTGCCGATAAAGCCGGTCAGCGCGGCGACGCCCAGCATCAGCAGCAGTGTGGTGGTGGTTTGTTGGGGCAGCACATTGGCCCATAAATGCGCCCATACCGGCGCGTCAGGTTGCGCCGCCAGCCATACCAAACCGGCCAATGCCGAAAGCGGCAGCGTAGCCGACAACCCGCTGGCCAGCCCCCAGCCATTAATTGTGCGAAGCTCGATTACGCGCATTGTGGTTTAACGCTAATGCAAATCATTCTCATCTGCAGAACATAGCGTTTCCGCCCTAAAATGCAAAAGAGAAAATGTAAAAAGGGGGTGCGCCGGATTTATTGCCGACAGGCTTGCGCGGCGGCCATCAGCTCGCGGGCAATTTCCTCGGCTTCATCGGGCAGAAAATCCATCGGAATTTCAATTCCCTCCGGCGTCATTCCGTCTGCCGTTACAAAGATGCGCACCATTTTCTGGTCGGTCGGGCCGATGGAAAGCTCGGCGCTGATATCGGATGGTGTGTTAATGCCCATGAGAGACCCTCTTAATTTTCATTGGGTGCGTGCGAATGGGAATAGTTTACGCCGCTTTGCCCGCCGCGCAAAGCGCAAGCCCGCTAAGAATGGGCGGGTGGTGAAAGAAAACGTGCCTTCAAAAGCAATTCCGCGCTATCGCGCTTGCACTTTGCCTAAAAGGCGACTATTTTCCGACCGTCTCACAGGTGCTTATGCGCCGAAGAGACGTCGGTGCAGCCTTAGCTCAGTCGGTTAGAGCGCTAGATTGTGGATCTAGAGGTCCCCCGTTCAATTCGGGGAGGCTGTACCATTTTTCCAAAAAAAAAGAGACGCATAGATGCACTGCTTAGCTTAACTTAGCTTAGCTTAGCATAGCCGGCTCTAAGCACGCTTTTTTGAATGTCATGTAAAGATCGTTTGATTTTAATAAAACTGAAACATTTAATGGGCAAATTGAAGCTGTGAAACAGGAAGGACGCGGATTAATAGCAACTGCAAACAGTTGTACCATGTCGTTCAATTACGTGTGCCCGTAAGCAGCGAGCATGTGTTTTGTCTGTGTGGCGTTTGAGGAGAGAAATTATGACCAAGTTGCTCATGGGCGCGGCTGCGGCCGCCCTGCTTGTAACACCTGCTATGGCCGAACCGGTTAGCGTTTTAATCGGCGGTTACTATAATTCAGTTGTCTATAGCCAAGATTCTGACGAATATGAGACGCGTGATTTAGGCATTCACAATGACGCTGAGCTTATTTTCAAAGGCAAAGGCCGCACGAAAAACGGCATTGAAATCGGTTTTCAAGTGCAGCTAGAGGCCGAAGGCTCAGGCGAGTCTGACCATATTGATGAAAACTATATCTATGCCAAAGGCGATTTCGGTAAAGTTGAAATCGGGGCCGAGAATAATGCCGCCTATAAGCAGCAGGTCACCGCGCCGCGCTTTCTCGGCTGGAAGACTTTTGACAATAATTTCAAAACCTGGAGTGAGGTCTCCTCTTTCGATAAGCCGCTTCTCGACGGGGTTGAGAGCGATGCGCTGAAAATCAATTATTATTCCCCCAAAATAAACGGCTTCCAACTCAGCTATTCGGTTACGCCTGATGCGCGCGATACAAGCGGCGATACGGCGCTTTATCTCGATGATGGGGCAACTAATGATGATGGCGACGTCACGACCAAAGGCTCATCAACCGCGCTGGGTGTCAAATATACCGGCAAAATTGCGGGCATGAAGGTCAAAGCCTCTTACGGCATAAATGAGTTGGATGAGGATGCCGGTGTTGACCCGCGCGAGGATACGGCTTTGGGTCTTTCTGTGTCATCGGGCCCGGTGACAATTGGCGGCACCATGTTCGCCAAAGATGAGAATGGCGACGAAACCGATATTCTGCATTACGCCATTGCTTATAAATTGAGCAAGGCCACACAAGTCGGCGTGATGTTGCATAATCAGGAAGACGAAGACGGCGATGAAACCAATATCACCGTGCTGGGCGGCTCGACCAAAATCGGCGCGGGTGCAAAGCTGACTTATTCCTATGAGCTGGTTGAAGATGACAATCTGCAAGACGGCGACAGCACATTTATGGGCGTCGGTCTTTTGTTGAAATTTTAATCACCCATAAACTGCCCGACATAAGGGCGATTGAGATGGCGGGGCTGCGGCTCCGCCATTTTTAACTGAAAAAAATTAGCCCTCGGCTTCCAATAGCCTGCACCTTTAAGGCGGGCCGAAAAGGGCGGCCCGGCGCGACGCTAGGCTGCCCTTTTTTCGGCAATGGCCAAATCCTCGCGCAAATTGCGCCCGGCCCAGAAATAATGAAAACAGCCCCAAAGATTGAGCGAGACGACGACAATCAGCGCATAGCGCAGCCCGTCGACGCCATAATCGGCTGAGAAATAATCCGACAAAATGCCGACCAATTGCGGGCCGAAACCCAGCCCGACAATATTAATGCAGAATAATAGCAGGGCCGAGCCGAGCGCGCGCCGCTCCGGTGGCAACAGGCTTTGATTGAGCGCAAAACTGACCGAGAGATAAAAGCCGCCGAAAAAGGCGGTAATGGTGGTGAGGATAATCGCCGTCATCAAATCTGTCGTCAGATAATACCAAATGGCAATCGGCAAAATGCCCAGCTTCACGCCCGCCGTCAGCCAGACATACATGCGCTTGTCACGCTGCGCCAATCGGTCGGCCAACCAGCCGCCGAATAAAGTGCCAATGCCGCCAATCACCCCGCCAATCAGCGCCAGCACAGTGCCGGTTTGCGCCGGGGTGAGGCCGAGAATGCGGCGGAAATAAACGCCGTTCCAATACAGCGCGCCATAGCCGACAAACACCACCAAAGTCGTGCCAATCACAATATGGCGCAGGCTGGGTATCGACATCATGATTTTAAATGTGTCCCAAACTTCCGCGAAAATATTATTCGGCAAGGGCTTGGCGGCTTGTGTGCGGGCGGGATCTTTGACGGTGAAAAACATCAGCAGGCCAAGAATAATACCCGGAATGCCGACCACGAAAAACGCCATGCGCCAGCCATAAATTTGGTCAATCCAGCCGCCGACCAAAAAGCCGATAAGCACGCCGATATTAATGCCGCTGGCATAAATGCCCATAGCGGTGGCGCGTTTCTCGGGCGGGTAGAGGTCTGAAATCATCGAATGGCTGGGCGGGCTGGAGCCTGCCTCACCAATGCCGACGCCGATGCGGGCCAGCGCCAATTGCAAATAAGAACCCGCCAAGCCGCATAGGGCGGTCATGCCCGACCATATAATCACCGATATGGCGATGATATTGCGGCGCGAATAGCGGTCGGCCAAAATGGCGATGGGAATGCCCAATGTGGCGTAAAAAATCGCAAAGCTGAGGCCGATAAGAAAACCCAATTGCGTATCGGATAGCAGCAATTCCAGCTTAATGCTCTCGGCCAGAATGGATACAATCTGCCGATCAACATGGCTGGAGGCGTAAATCGCGACTAGCATGGCTAGTGTATAATTGCGTGTCTTATTGGAAACTTTCGGTTGGCTCACCGCATCTTGGCTCATAAAATTCTCCCTCAGGCCGGGAGCATAAGTGAGGTTCTGCCGTTTGGCGAGTTAGAAATAATAGGCGAGGCGAAAGCGCACCGAATCCTCATCGGCCAGCACCGCGGCGAAACGGTCTTGCTCCCCGTCATTTTTGCCGACCTTGTCGATAAAGCGCGCTTCCAAAACAGCCTTAAAGCTGCGCCCGATGCGGCGCTCGGCTTCCACTGAAATTGAGGAGCTATCCGTGTCGAGGTCAATCAGCCCACCCAACAATATGGCGGTGGATTGCGGGTCATTGGCGGTCCAGCGCAGGCCAATGCCGATATCATTGCCGAAAGGATGCGGCGCGGCATCCTTGCGCTCGTCATACATATATTCCGCGACCAAGCCCAAATCCGTGCCGCTATTGAACAGATTATAAAATGTATATTCAAAGCCGCCCGTGGCGCGATTAATCTCGGTCTCTTTCTCGGCCGAAATGAGGCTGGGCAGCATTCGAGCGGCGGGGTCGGGGTCGGGCAGTTTCAGAGTCTGGGTCGATTGCGTCGCCTCCAGCTTTAAAAGCCAAGGCCCTAAAGTCGCCTGCACATCCAAACCAGCTTGCGTCACATCGGCATAATAGGCCTGCAATTTGGGCAGGTCATTCGTGCTGTTTTGGTCTCCGGTAAAGAGTAATTGCGGCTCCCGCGCCGTGCCGTCAAACCATGACAGGCCGACATCAAACGCGCCGAAGCTGTTGTGATAGCGCAGCGCGACATCATCCACCCGCCGCGCTTTGCCGCCAGTCTCGCCGCTTTCAAAAAGTGTCGTATTATCAGCAACCACAAAAGCCGGATTGGGCCGACCGGTGACCGGATCGGGATATTGGCGAATACGGAAATAGGGCAGCGCATAGCCGGTCAGCGTGCCAAAGCGGCTGGCATAGCTGACTTTCACCATTGGCTGGCCCAACTTTTGCTCGCCATCCGTGCTTTCCACATTATCGGTTTGATTAATGATATCGACCAAATGCAGAAATTCAGTGACGCCCCAAAACTCTTTATCGACGCCGATGCTGGCCTCAAACAGACCGTTCACATAGCGATATTTGCCCTCGCGCAAATCGACATGGCTGCGCTCATGGTCGTGTTGGTCATAGCGGCCAAAGGGTTTGAGGATAACCGCATGGCGTCCGCTGGGCGAAAAAAGCCCAAGCTCAAACTCACCGGCAATGCTAGCAAAATCTTGCTCCATATCCTCATGCCGGCCCTCATGCGGGTGATGGCGCAGCTCCAACTCGATATTGCCTTCAACATCAATATCAAGCGCAAGGGCCGCGCCGGTGCTGAAACCCAGCATCGCAGCAAGCGCGATAAGGGGGGTGAGGTGACGCATGGGAAGCGTTACCGCGCCCGCTTCAAGCTGTTTTGCGTGAAGTCATCTGCCGAAAGACCGGTTTGAAAAGCGTAATCCTCCCAGCGCAGCAGCGTCTTCTTTTTGGTGACATGGTTCTCCATGAATAATTCATGGGCGCGCCAATATTTATCCAAATATTGCTGATAATCGTCAAAAGTCAGCGTCTTCAAAAGCGCATTTTTGCGGTCGTAATAAACCACTTTGCGGTTTTGATAATGGGTTGTGTCGGTCCATGCGACGGTGCGCGTATAGCCCGAATGTTTGTAAAGCGGGCGGCGCTCCACCACATGACAGGTAAATTCCCCGCATGGCTCATCGCGCAGCCATTTATAGCTATATTTGCCGACTTCTTGTGAGGAGAAATCCTCAAAGGCAAATTCCGACCCCATAAACGGGCCTGATTTATTGACCGAGCTAATGCGCTTCACGCGCTTCAGCGCGGGCAGATACATCCATTGCTCATCCGGGTCGAGAATATGGGCATAGGTCATCATGGCCGTACCGGCAACATCGGCGGGTTCATCGAAAATCATCATCGACCAATCGCCATCCGTGACGTCTTTATTCTCCAGCGTGTTGAAACGCAAACGCCGCTCGCTGACATCGCCATTGGCATTGGTCAGCACCATTTCCATTTCACTGGTGGTGTTGCCAAAGCCCAAATTCGTGGCATCGGTAATCTCAGCAATCGCTTTGCCGCGCGCTTCGGGCTGGTCGGCGCCGGGCAATCCGGTGCGTTCCGCCAAAGCCGGCCCGGATAGCAGCAAGCCTGCCAGCGTGGCCGAGATGGCGGTGATTTTGGTCAGGTTCAAGTTGAAAGACATGGTCAGTCTCCTTTTTAGATAAATTATTCAGCCGCTTGCGGAGCGGTGTTTTTGTCAAGGCTCGGATTGAGCGGTGCATTGGGGTCGCCGCGCCCGTCAATCCACATGAGCAGCGCTGGAAGCAATAAAAAGTCCAGCACAAGCGCGGTGAAAATCGTCAGAGCCACAACACGCCCCAGCATCGCATTGATGAGGAAGGGCGATAAGGTCAGCACCATGAAACCGGCAATCAGCACGAAGCTGCATACCCAAAGGGCCGTGCCGACGGTCAAGAAGCTGTAACGCACACTATCAATAGATGAGTAGTTCAAGTCGAAACGGGCATAGCGATATTTGGACAGCATATGCACGGTGGCATCAACAATCAGGCCAATGGCCGTGGCCCCGACAAAGGCCGTCCAAAAGCCGACTTCGACTTGATAGAGGGAGAAAAAGCCCATAGCCACGGCAGGCGGTGCGATATTAGGCACCAGACTGATAAGTCCCATACGCAAGCTACGCAGCGCCAGCATCAGACAGGCCGAGATGAGCACAAAGGCAATCAGCGTGCCGGTAGTCATGGCGTTGAAATTACGCTCGCCAATATAAGAGAACATCACCGCTTGCCCCGATGGCTCGACATGCATGCGCGGCGGCATATTGGCGCGTTGCCAATCCAGCGCGCGGGCGCGCAAGGTTTTCATTTCGGCGGTGGATAAATCCTCCAATGTCACCACCATGCGCGAGGCCGATTTATCGACATTTAACTGGTCGTTCAAATCCAACCCATAGGGCAGCGACATTTCATAAAGCAGAACATATTGCGCCGCCAATTGGCGGTTATCCGGCACGGCGTAAAAGGTCTCTCGGTCGCCATTAAACGAACGATTGACCCGCTTCACGACATCCGAGAAGGAGGCGACATGCAGCACTTCCGGTTGGGCGCGCAGCCAGCCGGCAAAATCACTAATATGGCTGAGATAGGCCGGGTCAGACACACCGCCCACCTCGCCGCTATCCAGTGAGTAATTAATGATGTAAATGCCGGTCAAATTATCCGCCGCCCAATCCGAAGCTTTGCGGAAATCAATGCGCTCATCAAAATATTCAACAAAGCGGTCATTAAAGGTCAGGCGCGGCAATAGCGCCGTGCCAACAAGTGTGACGGCCAGCATGGCCAGCATCAGCGGCTTGCGTTTTGAAATCACCATTTCAGCCAGCCATTCCATGGAGCGGCTTTGGCGATCAACCGCATCGCTCGACTTCATCGGCAAGACTGTGAGCAAAGCCGGAAACAGCGTCATGGATAAAATCCATGCATAAATTGAACCGATACCGGAGAAATTGCCTAGGTCGCGATAGGGCGGTGAGTCTGAAAAATTCAGCGAGAACAGCCCAATGGCAGTGGTGACCGAGGTCAAGAAAACCGCCTGGGCATTAACGTTCAAGCTCTCAATAATCGCCTGCTTTTTGTCCAGCCCGCGGCCTTGCGCGACTAGAGCGGTGATAAGAATATGCACGCAATCGGCCACCGCAACGGTGAGGATAATGGTCGGCGCACCCGATGCGGGCGGCGACAGCGGAAAGCCCAGCCAACCACCCGTGCCCATGGCTGCTCCGGCCGATAAAGTGACGACAATCATCGCGGCAATGGTGGCGTAAAGTTTGCGCGTGGTGACAATCAGCACAAGGGCGATAATCACAAACATGGTCGGCGTCAGTGTTGCCAAATCATCTTGCGCGGCTTCGGAAAAAGAATTGGACAGCATTTGCGAGCCGGTCAATTCAATACGGATATTGGGATATTTGGCGCGCATGGCCTCGTGAATCTCGCGCGCTTTAATGACAATCTCATTGGTCGCCACAACATCATCGCGCGGTGGGCGCAGTGATATCAAAACGGCGGCGGTCTTTTTGTCGAGGGCCAAAAGCCGCCCGGCCAAAAGAGGCTCGTTTAAAATCGTGTCTTCAACATAGGCGATGCGCTTATCGTCAATATCAGCCGGGTCTGGCACGAGGTCGCGCACTTCCAAATCATCATCGCCAATGGCGCGGGTGTTTTGGAAATTGGTCAGACTGTCCACACGGGTCGAAAAAGGAATTTGCCAACCGGACTCGGTCAGATCATAGGCCAGGTTGAGCGCCTTTCGGCTGGTCGCATCGCTGCCATCTTTGGGTTGGTAAACATAAAACAGCGTGTCGGGGCTGGAATAGGTGCGCTCCAATTCCTCAAAGGCTGTGAGATAGGGATTCTCATTGGAAAAGAAGTAACGATAATCATTGGTGAAGCGCAAATGCTGCCCACCGGCCAGACCGGCCATCGCCAAGAGTAATGATATTAAAATCACCAAAAACGGACGACGGACGACGAATTCACCATATTGTTGCATTGTGAAGGGCATAGAAGTTCCTTTTTTAGTTTCGGACAAATATAGGGTAAAAATTTTAATTGTCAAACTGAACGGTTCAGTTTATTAAACATATGATGAAACAAGCACACCCAGTCATGCGTGGTCGGCGTAAAGATGTCAGTAAACGTGATGCCATTATGTTGGCGGCGCGCGGGCTGTTTCTTGTGCGCGGCTATGCCGGCACGTCAATGGAATGTTTGGCGGCGGCGGCGCAGGTCTCTAAGGCCACCCTTTATTCGCATTTTGAAGATAAGAGCACGCTGTATCGCGCCATTATTGAAAACAAGGTGCAGGATTATCGGCTGGCCGATTTTTCCGGGCGGTTATGCGGGGATATGGCGCAAGATTTGGAACTCATTGCTTTGAGTTTGCAAGATTTGCTGTTTGATGATGAGGCCGTGTCCATGTTGCGAATGGTGATTAGCGAGGCGCGCGAGCACTCGCCCATCGTCAAGGTTTTTGAGGAAGCCGGGCCCAAGCAGGTCTATGTCCGCATCGCCAATTATTTTAAGGCGTGTAAAGAGCGTGGCGAAAGCGGGCTGGGCTGCCCCGAAGAAGAGGCAAAATTATTCACCGATTTGGTGATAGGCCACCGCCATTATATGCAAGTGCTGATGAATATAGAAAAGGCGCCGAAAGTCCAGATGCGCAAGAAAAATGCGCATAAAGCTGTCAGCGCCTTTTTGGCGTTAAAGAAAGCCGTTCCGGCTTCCGTCTAGTCGCTGCGGTGACCCCGCATCATATGTGCAGCAATTTTGGCGCGCGCTTCGGGCGATAGGCCGCTGCCCATATCCCGCAACGCCCCATGCAGATTTTCATTCAGCTTTTGCGCCGCCGCTTGCGAGCGATTAAGCGCATTGGTGATGTCTTGCGGGTTTGGTTCCTCGACCGACAGGCTGGCGCGGAACGCTTTGCGGGCGGCGCGCAAATCGGCCAATGCGCCCAATAAGTCCGGACGACGCTCTTTAAAGACGCGCCGCGCCAATGCCTTATCGGCACCGTCCAGCTGGCCGACAACGCGCTCTTCAGCCCGCGACAAGCGTTTGTCGATCCATTCGGCATCATTGGCAAAGCCGCGCCATTTCATCGTGTAATTGGCGGCGGCGCCGATGAAAAACAGATTGAGCGCCAATGACAGGGCAAGGGCGGCGTAGATTAATTTTTGTTTGGTAACCATGTTAGCTCCTATAGCGGGTCGGTTGGCAGGAACGCATCACTGATAATATCGAGAGAGGCCAGAAGGTCGGCGCTGCCGGTGATGCTGTCAACCAGCAGCGGAGCCATGATAATGCCGCCGATAAAACACGCGGCCAGCGCGGTCGCTCCGGCCAAAAGCGCGCGCGATGACAGCGCTACGGGGCGCGGGAATGAGACAATATCGCCAGCCAATGCAGAGTCCGATGTCGGGGCTGATTCAGCGTCCAATGCGATGTCCATATCGTGCATGATGCGGCTGTGCAAATCAGCCGACATCATATCGCTGCGCGCATCAAGGGCGTCGTCGAGCTGGGCGGCGCGGGCCATTATGACGGCGGCCTCTTCATCATGCTTGGCCAGCGCCAGCATGGCGCGGCGATGGGCTTCCGGCCAATGGGCACTTTTCGCGCCATAGGCGGCAATGTGCTTTTCAAACGCTTCAAGGGTCATGTCGTTACTCATCTTATCGGGTCCAAATATTTCTTAAACGGGGTCAGTTCGGCGCTTAATTTGCTGCGAGCGCGGCGCAATAATGATTCCAGCGCGGACAATGTAATGCCCATTTGCGCGGCCGCTTCGGCCTGTTTGGTCTCGCCATAATAAACCAGTTCAATGGCCTGTCTTTGGTCGGCGGTCAAGGCGTCCAGCGCGGCGCGCAATTGGCGGTTGCGGTCGGCTTCCATTTGCGCGGCTTCAATATTTTCGCGCTCATCCACCGGTTCGGCAATCGCCTCAATATCGGTGGTCGGTTTGCGGCGGCGCAAAATATCAATGCAGCGATTGCTGGCGATGCGATATAGCCACGTGGTGACTTTGGCATTGCCGCTTTGCCAGTTTTGGGCACTTTTCCAAACCGATAAAAACACATCCTGGGCGGCTTCTTCGGCCTCGGCCTGATTGCCCAATTTGCGGCGGCAAATATGCACAATATAAGATAAATGCCGTTTGATTAGTTCAGCGCCGGCACGGCGCGCCGCTTTGCGGTCGGCACTGCCAATCATATCGAGCAGCGCATCATCACTCGCGGCGTCAAGCAACATTTCTGCCTGCGACGCCGAGGCTGTCTGCGATGCAGGGGGCGTCTGGCCTGTCACGCGGCTGTTCATAATGCTATTTGCCTCCCGACTTGGCTGCGCGATGATGCAATGAACCGACATCTGAGTCTCCAGTTTACGAGAATTTAAAAAAAGAAAGCAAATTCTCACATCCAAAAGAATAAACGGCCCGTATATTAAATACTGTCACATTAAATGTGCATTAGTGCTCTCCTCCCCCCTCATTGGAGACACTTTGGCCCCGTCGCTCTGCGGCGGGGCATTTTCTTTTTAAGGGTGAAAATCAGTCAGATAACAGCGCTTGCAGGGCTGCTTGCCGGGCTGTTGCGCCGTCTTTTTGGGCTATGGCGGCGGTTAGGCGGCGATAGGCGTCAAGCGGCGGCGGGGTGGCCTTATGGGCCACTGAATAGGCTGCCAGCGGCAGAGCGGCAAGCGCAAAGGCATTTTGAGCGGCGCCATAAAAACAAGCAAGAAACCGAGTATGTGCGTCTTTGTAAGTATCTTTATGGGCGTCTTGTTGAAGCTGCTGCAACGCGTCTTGCAGGGCCTTATTGGCCACCTCATCAGCACGAGATGCTGCCAAAGCCGCCAAAGTCGGCTCTAAAGCGAGGCGCATATCCAGTGCATCGGCTGAAAAATCATACTTATTATTTGAAATATCAGTTTTGCTGAACCAATTCAGCACATCCTTGTCCCAAAGCGCCCAATTTTCGCGCATGGCGACATGAGTGCCGCGTCTTGGGACGGCAATTATCAAGCCTTTTGCACTTAACAGGCGGAAAGCCTCGCGAATAACCGTGCGGGAGACATCAAATTCAGCGCATAAGGCTGTATCGGCGGGAAATTTTTCATTTTCCGACCAATTACCGGATAAAATACGCTGCGCCAAGGCAGCGGCAACCCGGTCTGTATGGCGTAAGACGTCAGACATAGCTCTAAATTGAACCGGTTCGGCTCAAACGTCAATAATAGTATGATTAATCTAGTTTTGTGCCGCGTTCAGTCAGCAAATACTTAAGGAATTCGCGATATCGGTCGAGGCGGTCGCCATCTGTCACCGTATTTTCAAAGTATCTCTGCTGAATCGCCTTTAACTCATCTTCGAATTTCAGCACTTGGATTTCCATTTCGTCGCGCAGCAAGCTGTTTTGGCTCTCCAATTGCTGCAAATGCTCCATAATCGCCTGTTTGCGATTGGCGGTCTCAGTGTTGAGCTGCTCAACCGTGTCACGAATGGCGGCGACAATCCCGTCCCGCGCCGCTTCCATTTGCGCCAGCATTTCTTGATTGCTGGCCCCATGAATGAGGCTGCCGGAGCGAATTTCCGCCAATGTGTCTTGCATACGCAATGATAAATCGGCCATGTGGCTATCGGGATGCACTTCGCGCCCAATCTCATGATTGGTCGGTGCGGGGGTGCCGAAATCAATATCCGGGGCGGGGCCAAAATCGCCGTCGCTCTCTGCACTTGTTTCCGCATTTATATCTGCTCCCATTTCGGCAACAATCGCGGCGTCCAAATCATCGGCCATATTATCCTCAGACGGGGGGGGCATATCGGCCGCAGAAGGCGTGCCAGCATTATCTTGCGG
>Ga0181418_1000383_pt1 | contig 14899 bp, 16 predicted proteins | sample 41SPOviralmetaG_FD_130143 | JGI IMG/M metagenome (GOLD analysis project Ga0181418, IMG submission 130143) | Marine viral communities from the oligotrophic San Pedro Time Series (SPOT) site, San Pedro Channel, CA, USA - 41 SPOT_SRF_2013-03-13 | ecosystem: Environmental > Aquatic > Marine > Strait...
TCACGACAGCAAGCCTCTCCTGTAATTAACCCTAATCAACCTAATCCTGTTACCGTTCCCGGCGCTGGAACCACTGTTACAAACCCTGATGGTTCAACCACTACTACAAACCCTGATGGATCAACCACAACTAATTACACAGGTCCAACTGGTACACAAATGCCAAGTGGTTCACTCCTATCAAAACAGATAGGCGAAGACCCAACTGCAAGCGTAACCAAAGCAAACGTTGTAGCAGCAGATGGTGGACCAGCAGCACTTGTACCACAGGGTACAGGACAAGCAGGTGCAGCAGCACAAGCAGGAGTTGCAACAGCAGCAGGGGCTGCAACAGCAGAAGAGATTGCTGCCATGTCACCAGCGCAGTATCAAGCTTATCAATCACAGCAAGCATTACAGACAGCCTTACAAAATTATTTAGCAGCACAAGGGCAGGTTAGCCCTGACTCTATTGTAGATCCTGCACAGATGGACCCTTTTGCAGCAGCAGCACTACAACTACAAGCTGCACAGATAGGAGCGCCACAAACAGTAGATGCTCCTAATCCTTTACAGGTATCACAGGATCAGCTAGTGTCTGGCTCTACTGTAGATCAGGGAAGAGTAGATGCTACCATAGCAAAGAACCAAGCTGCATCTGTAAAGACAGAGCTAGACACTTTGATGCAGGACTTCCAAGGTGGCAACACACCATCATGGGCTGCAGGAGCTATGCGTAATGCATCAGCAGCAATGGCTGCACGTGGACTGTCAGCCTCTAGTATGGCAGGTATGGCTATTGTACAGGCAGGTATGGAAGCAGCACTACCTATCGCACAGATAGATGCATCTAATAAACAAGAGATGGCTTTACGAAATGCTGAACAACGTGCCAGTTTCTTAGGCATGGAGTTTGATCAAGAGTTCCAAGCCAAGGTAAGAAATGCAGCACGTATATCTGAGATAGCTAACATAAACTTTACAGCAGATCAGCAGATAGCGTTAGAGAATGCTAAGATGGCACAGACTGTAGACTTAGCTAACCTAGATGCTAGACAAGCAAAGGTCTTAGCTGATGCAGCTACACTATCTGCGATAGACATGGCTAATCTAAACAACAGACAGCAAGCTAACATACAGAATGCTAAGTCATTCCTACAGATGGACTTGACTAATCTAAGTAATGAACAACAGATGCAGGTTCTTAAAGCGCAAGAAACTTCTCAGTCTATACTGAGTGATTCTGCTGCAATGAATGCTGCAAGACAGTTCAATGCTACATCTGAGAATCAAACTAATCAGTTCTTTGCAGGACTAGGTTCACAGGTACAAAGGTTCAACGCAGAACAGATCAACGCTATTAACCGTTTCAATGCAGGTGAGACTAATGCAATATCTCAGTTCAATGCTGCACAGACGAATGCACGTGACCAGTTCAACGCACAGAACCACCTGATAGTTGCACAAGCAAATGCTGCATGGGCGCAAGCTATTACTACAGCAGCCAACGCAGCAGCTAACCAAGCAAACAGAGATGCAGCTTTAGTTGCAAACAATCTCACATCTACAATGTATAATAATGCTATACAACGTGAGAGAGATCTGTTAGCATGGGCGTGGCAGTCTGGCGAAAGTGAAAGAGATAGAATAACAAAAATAGCAGAGGCACAGATAGATGCAAGTGGACAAGCAGATACACTCCTTGAAACTGCTGCTGGTGGTTTTGTTGGTGAGCTTATGACAGGCGCAGCCGCTTACATCATCGGTAAGTATTTACCATTCCCGAAGTAAAGGTATAACAATGACTTACGATCCAAAGTTTACTCAAAAAGAAATGTATGACCAGTATGGTAGATCTCGTCCATCTAATAATAAAGTAGATTCTAAACCATCTAGGGGTAGTGGATTTAGTGGTATGGGTCCAGACCCTGCAGAACAATTTGGTGGTAGTCCTACAAAAGGATTAGGTTCTAGACCGTTTGACCAAGGTAGTACGTATGATGAAGTGCCTACACCATCACCAAGTAAACCTGAAGACCCATCTAATATAGAAAAAGTAAAAAATAAATTTATTGATTTAATGAAATCATATGGTGCGGATGAACCAAAGGAAATAAAAGTAGATGGCAAGGCTGTATATAAAGGACCAATGTTTACTAACACACCTATAGATCTTGATGCTCAGATGGCTAGGATAAACGATGCAGTAGACTACAGTAAAGCACCACCTCCTGTCTATAGGGGTGGGATACCTAATGACGCTAACATGCGCTATGATGTAGTACCATCTCCTAGTGCTAATAAAAACTTGATGAAGAATGCTATCAATAATCTTTTGCAAAGAGTAGCACCAAACAGTAAAGAGTACACCATAAAAAGAGGAGACACTCTATCTCAGATTGCTGAAAAAGAAGGTGTTAGCGTAGCTGATCTAGCAAAGGTAAACAAGATAGATAACGTTGATCTTATAATTGAAGGTGAGACTATAGTTATACCGAAGCCACAAGAGATGGAGAGGGCAAAAGATTTTGTTGATAGCGTAGACCCAGACTCACAGTTCTATCAGTCTGGTGTACCTTTGGATCAACGTATATTTGAACCAGAGCTAGGCTATGATGAAATACCTCTACCCTCTGAGGCAAAAGTAGATAAAAAGATTAAAGGTTTAGGAGCTAGACCAGAGGTCACTGTTACTGAGCTTGATCCAGCCCAACCTCAACAGTTTGGTCAAGAGCCTGAAGGTATGGATAGAATAAGATTTGTATCAACTCCTGCTATAGATAACATATATGAGGAGATTGGTGATTCAGAAACTACCACTGCTCACTTAGGAGCTTCAGATTATCAAAACGTTGGTATAACGTTAGGGTATGGTATTGTTCCTACAAGTGGACTAAAGTATGAACATAATGGAACGGTTATAGAACTTCCTGATAATGAAGCAGAGAGATGGAATACTTTATCTAATGCTGGTGTGACAACACGGAACTTTAGACCTGCAAATGTAATAACAGATGACGTAGTAAAAGACGGTATAAGAAGAGACACGTATGATTCAGACGAAAGTTTTACAAAAGCAGTAATGAAAGAGTTTCAGGATCGTGTGGAAACTGCAGCCGAAAGACAAGGTGTGGATGCAGATGATATACCAGAGGGTGCTATGACAGGTTTAGTAGGTTACTCTTATAATACAGGAGAAAGCCATAACTACAATGATATGGAACCTGTTTATGAAGAACTTACTAGGGGCGCTAACGCTAACATGACTACGGTACAAGATGGTATGCTACAAACGTTTACTACAGGAGGTATAGTCAAACAAGGAATGGCAAACAGAAGACGTACCGATTACAACCATGTAGCAGAGGCACTAGGTCAGCCTACAATAACACATAAAACAAATAGACGGTTAGCCAACGGTAATGCAGGTTTTGAGTTTGAGTTCTCTGATGGAACTACTAGAACATTTGACACAGGAAAGAGATACAATTCGGCATCCGTTAGTGAAGCAGATTTTAAAAGAACCTTAAATGTAAGACAGGCGGTTAACTAATGTTTGGATTACCACTAGAACTAATAACAATGCTTGGCTCTACCGTACTAGGTGGAGTGATGTCCATATGGGGGCAGAGCATGAAGATGAAACAAGAGCAGAACAAGATGCTCATGGAACGTGCCAACGCTAACGCAAGCTTTGTAGCTGACGCACGTAACGCTGGAAAGAACGATAAACATTTCGCATGGACAAGAAGACTTATTGCATTATCTGCAGTCTTTGCTATAATAGTGTTGCCAAAGTTGGTTGCTGTATTCTATCCAGAAGTAGGCGTGTACGTAGGCTACACTGAGATACAGGTAGGCTTCCTAGACTTTATCTTTGGGTCAGGTCCAGAGGTAGTCAAGTGGCAGTACGCTCAAGGATTTGTAATAACACCACTAGACACGCACATAGTATCTGCTATAGTAGGCTTATACTTTGGTGCAGGATTTACTAAGTAGGAAAACAACATGAAGACAATAGCTATATTTGATCAACCAATTCCAGGCCAGTCTTTGACAGGCGAACCTAAGAATAATCCTTGGGAACAACCAGCAGAGATGTCCAGTGTAGAGGACGTTACTAAGTTTTACATAGACAGTATGGCAAACGAAGAAGTTATAGATGATCTTGCTGCTGTATGTCAGGCAGGTCTATCCCTACAGCCTATAGTAAACACCATTGTAAGTGCAGGAACTATGAATGGTATACACTCAGTTGATGTAGGTATGCTAGTCAAGCCAATCATCCATGAGTTCTTGAAACAAGCTATCACCAGTATGGGTGTCGAAGTTTCTGACGATGGTAGAGATTATCAGAAGGAAGCAGAAGACAAAGAGATACAACGTTTCCAAGCTATAGTAGGTGGATATATAAAAGACAATCCTGATGATGGTACAGATCCAGGAAAACGAATGTTGAGTGAGTTGGTTGATGAACAGCCAGAGGAAGAAGACACACCAGAAGAGAAGCCAATGGGCTTGATGGCGAAAGGTTAATAAGATGGGATTTGATTGGAAAGCTTTTGGAGCAGCCTTCTTGGACAAACAAACAGAGGGCATCAAGAAAAGAAGGACTGATGCTGAAGAGTATGAAGATGAACAGGAAGATCTAGCCAAAGCTAACAGGAAAGCAATAGCTGACAGAACTCTCTTAGCATCTGAGTACGGATCTATGGCTGAAAAAGCTATGGCTCTAGGCGCTACTAAGCAACAGGTCATAGCTGCTATGGGTTCTGGTGCTATGGGTATAAAAACTTTCTATGAAAAACTATTATCTGCAGCAAATCAAAAAGGTATGCAAACATTGGGTTCTGCTGATGTAGAAGCTATCATAGAGATGCCTGAAGTATTTGAAGTAAACCCTGCGTATGTAGACATGAAAGTTGGTGAGCTTGCTAATATAATGTATGGTGCTAAGATGGACCCAACTCTTGCAGCAGAAGAACCTGCTAAGACAAGTGACAGTTTACTTGCTTCTATGTTTGGTGTAACTGCCAAGGATCAAGCGAAGAAACGACTAGGAGCAACACCATTTTTGGGTAAGATGTCCATAACTGATGTGAATGAACTAGCTTCACAGGCAGAGTATGACTCACTCTTTCCTAACTTAGGTGTTAACTTTTTTGACAGAGAGTTCTACGGACCGAAAGCAGCAGGAGATTTTGTAAAAGATCTTAGCGAGATAGAAGTAGATGCTATTGATACCAAAGCACAGTTACGTATAGATAATGTTGTCCTTACATTCAATGCTAGGATGGACCCAAGCAACGCTCAATATGATGAAGCTTTTGCAGAAAGAATGAAGGCAGAAGGTTACACATCAGTAGACGCAGCAGAGGATGCTAAAGAAGCAGAGATAGGCAGAGCAGCAAGAGCAATAGTAGATACTACAGTAGGGCTGTATGGACAGACTGGTTTGTTTGACCATGAACCTTCTGTAAATCTAATGAAGAGAATCATGGGTGAAGAGTATGTACTAAATCAGATGAGAGAGCTTGGCTTGATGCCTGATGAAGAAGACACTGAGGACAACACTACAGCCACCCTCAATGCTGAAGCTGATGCCTCCTCATTAGAAGATCTAATGTCAACACCAGAAGGAGATACAGACGATAGCCAACCAGAAGAAACTACCCAAACGGAAACTACCCAAACGGAAGCGCCCGATACAGAAGCTCAAAAAGAAGCGTTACTTGCTAAAACTTTTCCTAAAAGACCGTCTGGGTTGAGTGCTAAAAGAGTAGGATGGGATAGAGACTATGAGGGTAAGGTAGATCCTAAGTCTGGTAAGGTGATTATTGCACCTCCAAGACCTGCTGATGGTGGAGAAAAAACTAAAACAGTAAGGAATGAAAACGTATTTGGTATTAGACAAGGCGCAGATCTAAAACTTACTGAGGCTGAATACTGGGATAGAACGTATGGTGAAACCCACGACCCTACTAGTGGACTACCTTTTGGCTATGAAACATTATTAGAGGACTAATATGGCAAACTATTTAGAAGCTCAGAGTAGAATAAATGAGATCATGGGTGGTGCTGTTAGTCGTACACCTGATAGAGAAGAAGATTTCTACATTGATAAGAATGTTACTCTAAAGAAAGACGATCTCAAGGAAGGGCAGAACCTAGATAAGATACGTAGGTACATGGTAGGACGTAAAGGTGTTGCTTATAGAAACAAATCTGCAGAGGAAACTGTAGAAGATTTTGTACAACACATGCGGTACTTCAATGCCAACTCTGTTAGTACCACAGGTGAACTAAGGTTTATAAATAAAGCAGACGATAAGATGAAGAAGACTGCTGGAGATGCTTACAAAATATATGAACAGCTAGGTAATGTGTTTCAGAATGATGGAGCTATGGGTGCCGTTGACGGTGTAAAGGATTACATCTTTGCTGCAGCTAAAGATCCTACCAACTATCTAGGTCTTATCACTGGTGGTGTAGGCAGACTTCTTGCAGGTAGCTACACAATAGCAGGTAAGAAGGTTGTGCTTGATGCAGTGAGGAAAGCAGGACTAAAGGCTGCAAGGGATGGAGCTAACGCTACACAGATTAGAAAAGCAGCAGAGAAAGCTGGAAGACAGGCAGCTAGAAGAGCAGCAAAAGCTGGGCTATCTAAGAACCAATCAAGTAAAGCAGCAGAGAAAGTAACACAAGAGGTTACCAAAGAGGGGCGCAGAAAGATAGCACTGGATGCTATGAAAGGCAAGCAGCAAGAACTGTTTGATAAAGCAAGTGGCAGAGCCTTGAAGCAAACAATAGCTGGAGATGCAGGGTTTGCTATGCTACAAGATACACTAGCACAAAAGACATACATAGAAGCTGGCGCTCAAGAAGACTACAGTAAAGCTCAGATAGGTTTCTCTTCTTTACTTGGTGGTGTAGCAGGTGCAGCACAGCTAGGCTTTGGTAAGTTCCGTGGAGTGTCAGGACTTGAAGAGCCAACAAACACACTAGAAGATATATCTAAAGCTGTCATAGAAAGTAACTCATCTATACTATCTAGGAAGGACGGTAAAAAAGTTACGAAGCAAATGCTAGAAGACATCGAGGCATGGAACTCAAAGGTAGACAGAGGATTAAAACTAGAGACTTCTGTCATGCCCTCCGATTTGTTTGCTAATATAATGTTAGGTGCAGATGGTAGGGGTGGACTAGCAAAGCTGATGAATGATAGAGGCTTGAAGATACACTCTAACAAACTAACAGCAGATGTAGTAACTAACGTAGTCAGGTTCTTGCCAGAAGAAGACTTAGTAAAGATAAACAAAGCTATGGGTAAGTACACAGAGCTAACACTAGGAGAGATGGCAGATACCAAAGGTATAAACCTAAGAGACTTACTAGCAAAAGATTCTAGTGAGGCAGGTAAAATCCTTAACGTGTTATCACAAACAAAACGTATTGTTAACTCAGGTATCGTAGCTGCTGGTGATAAGACTAAGAAAACTTTAGAGGATGACATAGCGGAAGCTACTAAAGAAGTAGACAAGATGAATAAATCACAGCCTCTGAAGTATGGACAGTCTGTGTGGAAACGTTTACTTGTTTCATCCCCTGCCACCACCATGATTAACGTGGCTGGCTTTGCTCAGTACTACGTGGGTCAAACTATGGCTGACTTGTTTAACTTTGGTATGCTAAGTATGAAAGCTCTTAGTCAGTCAACATATGATACTGCTGCTGCTAGAGAAACTATGCGGCAAGCACGTGCATACACACAGGTACAATCACAGAAGTTTAGAAACCTACTAGATCCGTACACTACACACGATGCATACATGAGGTTCTTATCAGATGCTAACAATGAAGCAACACGTAAGAAATTATTTGAAACCATGTCTGGTGGTGTTGAAGTTCAGGCAGATAGATTTGGTATAAACCCTGATAGCAAACTATTTAGAAATGTAGAAGCTGGTGCTAACGCAGCAAGTAATATATCTGGTGTGCGTATACAGGATAGCTTCACTAAGTCTCAGATGTTTATGACTGAGATGGATAAGTACATGCGTATAAATAAAAAGATGACTTTAAGGGAGGCTATAGAAAGAGGAGAAGAGCCTGACCTAGAAGTTATTCAAGGTGCGTTGGACAGTACACTCAAGTCTGTCTTCTCTAAAGACTATACAACTACAGAACAACCAGAGCTACTACGAACTGCTGCAAAGATGGCTGAAACTTTTTCTAACACTCCAGGTTTTGGTACACTTTTACCGTTTGGTAGGTTCTTCAACAACGTTATAGCTACGGCTTACCAGTGGTCACCACTAGCTGCACCTCAACATCTATACAAGTTCACTAGAAACTTAGTAAAGCAAGAACCAAATGTAACAGACAGAGATGCTTTCGCACGTATGCTTGTAGGCTCTACTGCATTAGGCTTGTCTATGGAATTTGATAATGCAAGAAGAGAAAAAGGTTTAGATGTATATGAAGTAGATGTGGGTGGTGGTACTATTGTAGATGCCAAGAACACATATCCATTTTCACTATGGCTTGCTGCAGGTAGGGTACTAAACACTATGAGAAATGGTGAGCAAGTATCAGCAGACTTACAAAGAGAGATAGGTACACAGTTAGCTGTTGGTCAGCTTGCACGTGATACACAGTTTGCTAACGACATAAATAATATGTTAGATGTGTTAACTAATGTAGACGTAGATAAGAGAGCAGCAGCTATAGATGGTCTGTATAAAGTCACAGGAAACTTTGCAGCAGGGTTTACTAGACCTCTAGATGTACTGAACAAAGCTGTAGGGTTTATGACAGGCACTGACACAGCAAAGGATGTACGTCAGGCTGAAGGTATCAATACATTTACACAGACTTCTACCAAGTATATAGATAATATAATAGAAGCATTCATTGATAAGACTGACACTATAACAGGTGAAGAGTTATCTGTAGCCACCAGACAAGGAGAGGTATACGATGTCAATCCTTTTGCACGTATGTTTGGTCTGACAATAAAACCTGCAAAAACAGCCACAGAAACAGTATACTCTATGGCTGACATGGCTCCTTGGAAAGCTAGTGAGAGAACTAACATACCTGCCTATGATAAGATCTTCAATGGTATGTTAGCCCCGATGCTTGAGACATACACACAAGACTTGTTAAATGATCCCAAGTTTGAACAAGCAAACATAAAACAAAAACGTGGTATGCTAAAGAAAAGATTGTCTGATGTTAAATCTATGGTACGTGAGAGTATGGACAGAGGCTATGCAGGATACCAAGGTAGTGTATTAAATAAAGCAACGTCACTGTCCAGAAGGTTCAATAAAGAAACTAGAAGACAAGCTCTCCGAATGATGCGAGAAGACTATGGTATTACTGGTCAACTAGAGGATCTAAGCTTCAGAGAACTTGAATTGTTTATGCGCTATGCAACATACCTAAAAGATGTAGAGGATGAGGTAGGTAAGCTCTGATCAACAACAGAGCATTTATCAATTATAGTTTTAGCTTGTTCTATATCTAACTTAAACCATTCACCTCTCTGCTCTTCAGCTATCTTAGCTGCTGCTTTATGTGCTTGCGCTTCAGCAACACGTCTGTTATTTGTCACAACCATATGCTCTAGTGTGTAGTCTCTAAAAGGACTGCTAGTCTGATAGCCATTACACCTATCATCAGCATCAATAGCCATGCCTATCTTGACCCACTCAGGCCAAGCAGGATTAGTTATGGCATACACGTACCCTTCTTTAATAGATTCTAACTTATATGTACCATCAAAGGCTGCATCACTAAAAGTTTTGTAGCGTCCAGGTTTGTATAGTGGATGTGACTTTGCTATGTACTTGCCATTCACCCACATTCGTTCTTTGTTATTATTGCCTTTATTATAACAGGGTCTACAAACATAATCTCTACGTATTACCCTACTACCTGCCCAGTTTATTTCTGGTATTAGTTTAACATCACATCGAATGCAATTTTTATTTGTCATCATACCTCCTGTGGTATTTGAGTACACCATACCCAGTAATCTGCTTCAGACATAGATGGTGGCCTAGTAGCATCTAAATATTTACTACGTATGTCTGCAGCTTCATTACATTTATCTCTGCTTTCATATAAGATGTTGTCGCTCATAACCATTGGCGATCCATCAAACATAAAGAGTGCTACTAAAATCCAAGCCATGTTCTATTCCTTTGCTTCGTAATACTGTTCTACTTTATCATTGACCCAAGGTTCAAGATACTTCTCTGCTATACTAAACGTACCAAAGAATACTATTACTGCTGTTACTATTACGTCCATATCTAACTCCTATGTTATATCGACTACTTCACACACGTCACCAGAGCAAGCAAATGTTTGACTCGACTTCGTGTTATCTTCTTGTTCATACTCTGTCAGCTTGTTCCAGTCAATCTTCTCTGGCATACACGACAGTAGATATTCATAGTCATGCTTACCACAGTCTTGATATGGAGCTTGCTGATAGGTATGGTCTGAGTGTGGTAGAAAAGATACACCCGACATCTCATCGAAGTGTTTGTAAACGAATGCCCCCACATCTAGCCATTCATCATTCTGTACTGATATTGTTACACTAGGTTTATGCTCACACCAATAGCGTTGGTACATGAGCCATGTCTCTAGCTGCTCAATAGCAGTCATGTCGTTACGTGTCATAGCATTCTCTGGTGATTTAACAGGAAAGCTGAACACAGTTGTAGTATCACTCTTGAATACACAAGGCTCGTTAGGAACCTTCTGATCTATCATAAACTGTGTGAGGGGATCTTTATTATCACCTCGTACAGTACGGATGTAATATGGAGAGTGACGAGCATGTATACCACTGGCACTGTCAACGAGTTGTGAGACAGTACCCGAAGGCTTGACGCAGGTAATAGCAGCAGACTGAGGTATATCAAGCAGGTCAGCGTATTCATGATTAGTAGCCAGTGCGATATTTCGTAAGTCATCTAGTACTCCTGCAAGTTTACTGTTTACTGTAGTCATCAATGGGTTGTCCATGATACCTGTCAGAGACACACCAAGCAGACGTTCTTCTTCCGTATTACGTTGCCACACTTTTCGCAGGTAAGGAAACTTTGTGTACGAGCTTTGGATTGTCCCAAGTATTGTGGCGATCTTGACCTTACGCTCCAAGTCTTTAACCGTATCAGTGGCACGAACAACAACCTCCGTAAGATTACAAAACTGGTAGGGTCTAAGTATAATCTCACTGCACGGATTAGTTCCGAACTCATGGTTAGGATCACGCCTACCATACTTCTCAGCTTGCTTCTTAGATGCTTCACGATTAAAGATACCTCTCTCACCTGACTTACTCTCTACCAACGCAGTCCACTCACGCATGAATGTTTCTATGTCGGGCTTCTCTGTGTAAGATACTGAGTTGTTAGCCAATGCACGATGTGCTGCTGTCTCCCACCACTGTCCTGACTTAGCGTGGCGCATACGGTCATCACTTAGGTTAGATAGAGAGATCATAGCACTACGTCTGACACCACCCACTACAACTATCTGTCCAATGAAACACATCAAGTCGTGGCATTCCATAGAGGATAGCTTACGGCCTTGTGCATTCTTGAATGTTTGTACTGAGAAGTTAAAAAGTTCGACAAGAGGTCCAGGTCCACTGGCTCTACCACCAAACGTCTTGAGTCTAGCACCTGCAGGACGTACACGTGACACATCCCACTTGGGTATCTCACCTGCCCACAGCAACGCTAGTAGCTGACGGAATGCTTTAGCCCATCCCTCTTTGCTGTCCTTAACTACAATGGTAGTCTCGCTGTCAAACAACTCAGGCACATCAGGTAGCTGCTGAATGAACTGACGCTCTACGCTGAAGCCTACACCAGTACCACACAGTAGTATAAACATAGCTTCATCGAATGACTTAGGGTCATCCACTGGTAGGTAGCTACAGTTGTACCCTGCTGTGTTATCTCTGTCCAACGCAGCACCACTAGTCATCATGGCTCTCATGCTTGGCATTACATCTAAGCTAAGTATAGCTTGCTCTATTTGATTTACCCATGAGTCGTTGCCTAGCTTTGGACGTACCACGTTATCAACGTAGCGTCCTACTGTCTCAGCCCATGACTCACGGCCTTTGCCATCTATGTACTTGGCATAGCGTGACTGGTGTATAAAACTTTGATAGTCTGTTGGTAGTAAGTTACTCATCTAATCCTCCGTTGTTCCAAGGGTAGCATGGAACGATGCTTTGTTTACAATACTTCTTGTTGTCCACCAGTAACACTGGCAGTACTACTATTACAAATACACAAAATAAGACAGGCCATATTAGACCTTTGGTAGTGCAGTAGTTCATCTATTATCCCCACTTCCTTTTATTGTTCCTCGTTCTTGTCTGCTTTTTAATTTAGCTAGGTTCTTCAACGCTACCTCTGCCATGTCTATCTCTAGGTCACGACACAGTGCGGCAATATACCACAACACATCACCAATCTCTGCAGCTATAGCATCCTTGTTGAACGTACCATCACGCAACATCTTCTTGACCTTGCCCTGTACCTCACCTGCTTCGTTACCCAAGCCCAACGCAGGGTAGATTATAGGATCAGTATAGATAGCAGTCTTCACTGCTTCTTGTTGGTAGTACCCCATGTCCATGATGGGTGATTGTATATTAGCTCGTTCGTAATCTTGCATATCTGCAAAGTGGTCTATGTCTTCCTGTGTTATCATTATCTCTCCTTCACACTCAGGTTGTGTATCTTTACATCATCTATGTCATGCATAACATTACTTACTAAGTCATGCACATCCTCTTTATGTCCTTCTTCGTGAGCAGATAAGAAGTTGTTGTCCTCATCTACTTCCATCACATACGTGACACTAAACTTACGTATCATTTGTGCTTCTCTTTGTATACCTCAATAAGTTTTTTCAGATACCATTCTGCCTTTTGTAAATCTTCTAGGCCGCCCTTGTAGTCATACCTCCATACGTACTTCAGTATGTTACCCTGTAGGTATCCTTCTTTGTTGTGGTTAGTTGCAGCCATGATAGCATCAATACATTCTATACCACCTATGTTGTAGTGCGGTGGTTTGTTTACCATGTCCTCTTTGAACATTTCATCATCGTCATCTGGAAAGTCCTTGAAGATATCTTCTATGGTAAACTCTTCTTCTTCGTGTTTGCTCATGCTTCACCCAGTGTCTTTGTCCATTTAGTTAGTTTGATTACGTTACCCTCTGTGGTATAATCCATTTCTTTTTCTAATGCAAGTTCTGATTCAGCATACTGTTTAGGAAACATCTCCTTTAATATTCTGTGCCTTGCTTCATCAAAGTAATCCGCTAGTTCAGGGTAATCTTCTAGTACTTCAGAAGCTGCTGCCATAGTAAGTCCATAGTCCATAGCACTACGCATAGCTATAGGATGTTGTGACTCACCAAATACTAATCCTGTCTTTAGTATGCCTGTCCATGCACCTTCATCATCTAGTTCAGGGCTAATGACTATAGCCACATCACCATCTTTTACTTCGTAAGCCATCAGGCTCTCCTTTTAACTACGACACGCTGCACTTTCATACGCTTGCCTTTTTCTAGTAGCCACCCTTCAGGTATAACACGATGCGCCCACTTAAAGTTCTTCTGTTCACACCAGTCACAGTACCTAGACTTGGCTCCCTTATATAATCTTTGTTTAGCGTTACTGAATACAAACCTAATGTCTAGCTTTGGATGCTGTCTCTGTATCTCTATATGTTTGCGTCTATCTGCTGCACTAAATATTCCTTTAGTCTCTATTATTATTCCGTTGTCTAACTCAAAGTCAGGAGTGTATGCACGATAGCGTAAGTCTTCCCACTCTATCTTTATCTTCTCATACTCTACTGTCTTCTGTCTTGTCTTTAGAAACGCAGCAGCCTCTTGTTCAAGACCGCTACGGTATAACCTTTTGTTATGCCTACGCTGCAAGGCCATCACCTATTAGAACGTAGTCAACTTGTGGTGGGTTCTTAGCTTTAGATACCCTTGAAGGTAACGTCTTTAAACTATCCCAACACTTATGTTTGAAGCTACAAAACTTACATGAATTGTTAAGCACCAAGTTACCAGATGGCTTCTTATAGAATGTCTCAGGTACAGGCTGAAAGCATCTTTCAAACGGCTCATCTTTCTCAATGTAATTTACCGTTTCTTGGATGTCCTGAATCACCTGCTCAGAGTCAACCTCCGAAGCACTGACATACTTAAACTCACCGTTGCCTTTGTTGACCACCCACCAACCACCAACATCTTTTCCTGCGGCCTTAGAATAACCTACTAATTGTGGTATATAACCGAAGCCATCACCCTTCTGTAAAGATTCGAATGAGTCAAACTTGTTAGTGTATGACCAAGGTGATGCAGACTTTACATCATCTATCTTGCCATCCATTTCCATGTCGTACTCACCCTTGATCTCCTGTCCATCAGGCAGTGTGAGTGTGACAGTATCATTGTCTTTGAACTCAGCACCTGCTGCACGTAGCAACCCTTTGAACACAGCTTCAACTAGATCACCTAGTATCATGTTCATCAGGAAGTGTGGAGGCAAAGGTATCTTATCTTCAGGATCGTTCTTCTCAAACCACAACTGGCATTTAGGTCTGCCTATGTTAGACATACGTAGTCTAAACTCATCACGTGGTGGCGAGTTAAACTGTTTGTCCAAGGCAGCTTTAACATCGGAGGCAACCTGTGTGGCTACCTCCTCTGTCATTGTAGCTTCACCCTTCATAGCCTTTTGCAAGTAGCTAAAGACTTGTAGTTCAGCAGGGTGATTCATTACTCAGCAACCTCCACGAAGTCATTATTGATTATACCTTCGACAAGATCTGCGTCACCATCCGTACCAA
>Ga0181418_1000388_pt1 | contig 14811 bp, 20 predicted proteins | sample 41SPOviralmetaG_FD_130143 | JGI IMG/M metagenome (GOLD analysis project Ga0181418, IMG submission 130143) | Marine viral communities from the oligotrophic San Pedro Time Series (SPOT) site, San Pedro Channel, CA, USA - 41 SPOT_SRF_2013-03-13 | ecosystem: Environmental > Aquatic > Marine > Strait...
CAGACTGAAGCAACTTAATCCTTCTCGCTTCAACTTTATTGAAGACGCTGACACAACTGTTGATGGCTTCTTGGCCCATGAGGTTGCAGATGTTGTCCCCGAAGCAGTGACTGGCGAGAAAGATGCGATGGTGGAGGAAGAGTACGAGGTTTCTCCAGAGGTATTAGACGAGGATGGCAACGTAACTGCTGAGGCGGTAATGGGTACTAGGTCTGTTCCAGACTATCAGGGCATTGACCAAAGCAAGCTAGTACCTCTACTCGTAGCTACTATACAAGAACTAGAAGCGCGTATAACTCAATTAGAGAATAGCTAATGATTGATCCAGTCACAGCCATCAGTATAGCCACTAACGCGTTTGGTACTATCAAGCGTATGGTTGCTGCTGGTCGTGGTGTAGAGGATACCTTTGGACAGATAGCTCGTTGGTATGGAGCTGTAAGTGATTTAAATGAATGTCAACGTAGAGTTGAGAACCCACCTCTGTTTAAGAAGATTGTTTCAGGACAGTCTATTGAACAAGAGGCAATGCAGATATATGCCCATAATAAGAAAGTACAGAAACAAGAGAAGGAACTCAGAGAACTCCTGATGTATACGTATGGCCCTAATGGTTACTCTGAGCTAGTAGCTTTACGTAGGAAGATTAAAGATCAGCGTGAGAAGACTGTATACGCACAGGAGCGTAAACGTAAAGCAGTGTTTTGGAACACAGTACAGATTACAGGCATAGCCATATTAGCCTTTGGTTTGTACTCTGTAATTTCTTGGATTATAGGTCAATCAAATGGATGAGCAAACAAAAGATATGTTAGATGTAGCAGCAGCGTCAACAGCAGTAGCATCACTAGCGGCATGGTTACCGCCTACAGCGTCTTTGCTGACGATTATATGGTTAGGTATTAGAATATATGAGTCTGATACTATGCAAAGTATATTTAATGAAACAAAAGATGAGGATAAGTAATGGCTACTAGAAAACCTCGTAAAGGTAAAGCAAAGGTAAAGATAACTTCTAGTGGTAAGAAGGTTAGTTACGGACAAGCAGGTAAGGCTAAAGGTGGTGGCCCTAGAGTAAGAGCAGGTACTGCTAAGGGCGATAGCTATTGCGCTCGTAGCCTTGGGATTAAGAAGCGTCTGCCTAAGAAGAAGCAGAACGATCCCAACACTCCTAACAACCTTTCACGTAAGCGTTGGAAATGCTCTGGCGCTAAGTCTAAGAGGTAGTACTATGAAGAAGGCATGTGGTTGTAAAGGTAAGAAGCGGCCTCTACCTAAGAGAGGGCAGAGAGTAGCAAAGAATAAGAAGAGGAAGAAGCGTGGCTACTAAGAAGAAGTCTACAGTTAACTCCGCAGGTAACTACACTAAGCCCACCATGCGTAAGAACTTGTTTAACAAGATCAAAGCAGGTACTAAGGGCGGTAAGGCTGGTCAATGGTCTGCAAGGAAAGCTCAGATGTTAGCCAAGCAATACAAAGCAGCAGGTGGAGGCTACAAGTAATGGCCTTAAAGAAATCACAGAAGAGTCTGAAGAAGTGGACTAAAGAAGAATGGGGTACTAAGTCAGGTAAGAATAGTACTCAAGGTAAGAAGGCTACTTGTGAACGCTACCTACCTAAGAAGGCAAGGAAAGCATTATCTTCTAAAGAGTATGCAAAGACAAGCAGGAAGAAATGTAAAGACACTAAGGCTGGCAAGCAAGTATCTAGGCAGCCTAAGAAGATAGCTAAGAAGACAGCTAAATATCGTAAATAATTAAGAGGCTATAATGGGACTTGAAACGGCAACATACATAACTGACTTAGTGTCAAGCAATCCACTGGGAACTGACAGCAAGGCTCAGGGAGATAATCATATACGTCTTCTTAAGAGTGTATTGCAAACTCAGTTTTCTGATCTTGGTTCAGCAGCAGTTACAACTACAGCCGCTGAGCTTAATATACTTGATGGCGCTACTGTAACCACAGACGAGCTTAATACACTTGATGGTGTTACGGCTACAGCAGCAGAGTTAAATAAGCTAGATGGTTGTACTTCATCTACAGCAGAGTTAAACCTATTAACTGGTGTTAGTAATATTTATGATCTAGTTTATCCTGTTGGTTGCTTGTTTGAAACTACCAATTCTGCTAACCCATCAACATACTTCACTGGTACTACTTGGGTTGCCTATGGTACTGGTAGAGTAACTGTAGGTTATAACGCAGCTGATAGTGACTTTGATAATATTAATGACACTGGCGGTGCTAAGACTGTATCGTTAACTAAATCTCAAATGCCATCACACTATCACACTACCTTACATGGTGGTTCTTCTGGCAGCTCTCGCCCTTCAGGATGGACTGCTGTACAGAACAATATAGGGCCGGGAACCTTTGGTGGCGGTACGGACGATGATGGCTGGAGTACGTCTAGGAGTAAATCAGAAGGTAGCGGCAGCGCTCACGAGAACATGCCTCCATACTGTGTTGTATATCGCTGGAAAAGGACTGGTTAATTATGCCATATAAGAAGGTAGAAATATCAAGACCGCGAGGGGTTAACATTGACCTGTCTCCGTATGAGCTACCTAATGAGATATGGAGTTCAGTAAGTAATATTGACTTTGATAACCACCGAACCAACAGAGCATTAGGATATGAGGCAGTCTTTATAACCCCTGCCGTTACGCCTATTATTGCTGTGCCTTGGACAGACTATACTGCTCCTTATTGGTTCTATGCTAGTGAAGATAAGATATATAGGACAGATGGCAACACTAATACTAATGTAACTAGGCAGACAGCTGGTTCAGACGTAGACTACACTGGTGACTATGAAGATGGATGGACTTCCTCTATCTTTAATGGCGCTTTGATAATGAACAACAGACAGGACGCTCCTCAGTTTTATAGCCCAGCGTCTAGCAAGATGGCAGACTTGACAGCATGGCCTACAGGTTGGACTACAGGTGTTGTGCGTCCGTTTAAGAACTACTTGATTGCTTTAGATGTGGTTAATAATACTGGAGAAGCTTTCCCTTCAATGGTTAAGTGGAGTGATACAGCTCCTCTAGGTGGTATACCTGCTTCATGGGATGCGGTAGACCCAGCGGTACAGGCTGGTTACAACATCCTACCAGATACAGCAGGTCGGTGTATTGATGGGCTTGCGCTCAACGATACGTTCTTTATTTACAAAAGTGACGCAGTATGGGCTATGCAGTTCATAGGCGGTAACTTTATATTCTCATTCAGGAAAGTGTTTAGTGATGATACGGGTATTCTTTCTCGTGATTGTGTTACTGAGTTTGACGGCAAGCACTTTGTCGTAGGTGTCAGTGATGTTTATGTACATGATGGTACTTCTAAGAAGTCTGTCATAACCAGCAAGATGTCTAAGGCTCTGTACACCCAGATTAATCCTGATCATGTAGACAAGGTTAAGTGTGTCGCTGACGTACCTCGTAAAGAGATTTGGGTTTACTTCCCTACACAGGATAGTGCTAATGGTGCTGCCAACAAAGCATTGGTGTGGAACTGGGAAGTTGATGCATGGTCAGAGAGAGACATTGTAGGTGTTTCTTACATTACTACTGGTGTGATAGCTGACGAAACAACTGACCCTTCTACTTGGGACAATGACTCTGGTTACTGGGACACTGACTCAACCGCGTGGGGAGAAGAACGATTCAACCCATCGAACAAGTCTTTGTTTATTGTTGGATATGATACGCCTAAGTTCTACAAAGGTAACACAGGGCTGTCTGTCAACAGTTCCGTTACTTACATCTCTAAAGCTGAAAGAGAAGGTATTGACTTTGGCGATGACAAGGGAGTCAAGTATGTTAACGCTATCTATCCGCACTTCACAGGTGAGGGCGATGTAAACATATATGTGGGTTCAGAGAACAGACAGGGAGAAGGTGTGTCTTGGTCTGATCCGCATCCTTTTGTAATAGGTCAAGACTACAAAGCTAACTTCCGTAAGAGTGGTAGGTATATAGGCGTTAGGTTTGAATCAGCTAGTGATGATGTATGGGCTTTAACTGGATACAGCATTGAGTATAGCCATGAGGGTATGGCATGAGACTTGAGTATGTTCCGCTGCCTCCTCCACAGGATATGGAAGCGTACCCTGTATATATAAACAATGAGCTACAGCGTATCGCTAGGTTCCTTGGTGGTATCAGTGAGGTACATGAGACAGGTATGTTCCTAGCTACGGCAGGGGCTACTATGGCGCTTAGCACTACTCCGACTACTATCACAGCGTATGACACTGTACGTGCAGATGAAGAAGGTATGACGGCTAGTCACTCAGCAGGTACTATTACTTTCCTGTCTGACAGTAAGTATACGTTAACCTTCAGTGCTAATGTTAAACGTCATGGTGGTGGTAGCTCTGCTGCTGTTATTGGATTGTACCTTAATGGTACGTTAATATCAGGGACGCAACATACTATAGACTTTAGCGGGTCGCAGTACTTGCCTATTAGCTTTAGTTCTAATGGTACAGTGAATGCAGGACAGGCCATCACAGTTAAGATGTCACTAGCGTCAGGCACTACTGATGTAACCTTTGACACTTTAGACTTGAATGTAACAGGTAAAGCAATTGACGTATAAGATCACACGAGTAACTGAAATGGACGAGCTTATCAATAACAAAGATAAGATAAAGAAGTGCTTAGATAAAGTCTTAGCAAAAGTACCTGAATTTAAAGCTTCGGATATATTGACTAGGGTTATTAAAGGCGATAGCCAAATGTGGCTTGTAGAAGAAGAAGATAATATAGATGGCGTTGTTGTGACTAACCTAATTAAATACCCCGCAACTCAGAGATTGCTTATACATCTATGTGGTGGTCAGAATATTAGAGATTGGATTGCACTGTATATGCAAACTATTGAAGAATGGTCTAAGTCAAAAGGATTAGATGGAATTGAGATACAAGGTAGGAAAGGATGGCTTAAACTGCTTCCTGATTATTCTTGTAACAGAGTATTTATGATTAAGGAGTTTTAAGATGGGTGATTTCTTTGGCGGTGGTGGAAGCACAACAACTACAGAAAGCGAACAGGATACTAGATTAAGCGAAGAGCTTAGAGCTTCTAGTGTTACTGGTTTAGAAGGTGCAGAGAATCTGTACAATCTAGGTACTGAAGGTATTTATCAAGGGACACAGCTTGCTGATGAAGACCCCTTAATAGGAGCGGCTCAATATGGTTTGCTTGATCTGTATAGCCCTACAGGTAATCTTACTAATTTGATTAATACTCAGCAGGGTCAGCTTCAGAACATGCTGATGTCTGGTGACCTTGAGAATAACTCTATCTTCCAACAACAGATGGCAGATATATTAGACGAGGCTGGTGTTCAGTTTGGCAGACAGGCTGTACCTTTAATGCAAAGAGCATCGGCTGCGGGTCAGTATGGTGGCAGTGAAGGTATGGAAGGTCTTGGCTTGCTAGGTGGTGAGATTGATCGTAACACTCAACAAGCCTTAACCAAAGCAGCGTTAGGACAGCAGCAGATTGCATTACAAGCCCAAGGGTTACTGCCTATGGCGTTGCAGGTCGGTGAGAGAGGCTTTGATGTTATGGGTCAGATAGGTGGTCAACGTGGTACTAGATCGCAGCAAGAGTTGATGAATCAAATTGGTATGTTCAACGCTCCTCGTGACGCTACTCTTAAGAATCTATCAGACTTCTATGCCTTCTTAGGAGCTAACCCACTAGGGAAAGAATCTAGCATGACTGGTACTGAGACACAAACCACTGAGAACGCTAGTGATCCATTCAGTGCGATTCTAGGCGCTGGCTTAGCTATCGCAGGAATGCCTGTGGCAGGTGTTGCTGGAGGCAGTGGTGGCAGCTTGGGCGGTAACTTTATTCAAGGATTATTTGCTGACAAGGCGGCTGAAAAGGTGATTAGCTAATGAGTACATATAAGATTAAGAGCGGTGATACTCTAGGTGCTATCGCTAAAAGAACAGGAACATCTGTAGCAGAGTTAGCTAGGCTTAACAACATTACTGATGTAAATAAGATAAGGGCTGGTGATAGTTTAATTACAGGGGCACAAGAGGCTTTTAAGCCGCCTCCCTTAGTACCTGTCTTTACTCCTCCTGCTGCTGGAGATCAAGACACTAAGCTTCCTATAGGTGGTATGTTCTATAGACCTCCATCTGATCCAGAAGCTATGGCAGATGCTGGTGCTGGTTTTGGTATGCTAGGTGATGCTTTCTCAACAGTAGTGAATGCATTTGGTTCTGGCTTTGGAGGTGGTGGTAGGACTTCTGAGAATATGAAAGGAGCTACAACAGGACGAGCGCCTACGAATCAAGTCACTGCTAATTTGTTAGACTTCTTTAATCCTTTTCAAGGAGATAAGACAGAGGCTGATTATAACGAAGATGCTTTGGAGGGTATCAGATACGCTGCTATTAATGCGTATAATCAAGGCCGTTCTAACATTGATTATGGTGATTACAATCTAAATGAGTCTAATGTACGCGCTCAAGCAGGAATGTCAGGGCAGCGGGGAAGGGATAGCTTGATTAAAAGGGCTATACTTGGCGATCTTAGTCCTACAGAGCAAGCAGCCTTCTCAATAGGAGGCGGTGGCGTTCATGTTGAAAACGGAAACTTGTATGCTACAGATATATATGACTATGGTAAAGTTGATCCGGTAGCAGGTCAAGAGCAAGATCTCTACTCTAAGGTACGTAATCTTCTTTCGTATATTCCGGGCAACGAATACAAAACTAAGATAAATCTAGGAAGCCTTCAGTCTTTAGGGTTGCCAGATACTAGGATGGCTTCAGCAACTAATCTTCCAATATTTAGTGGAGGCGGGTAATACACAATGAATAAAGATGATGCAGTAATCCAGTTTCTAATGCAGCAAGAAGGCTTTAAAACTAGAACATATCTACCAAAGAAGAATGGTCTTGTTATTGGCAAGTCTGGTTTAACCTTTGGCGGTGGTATTGACATTGGTCAGATGGACTTGAGAGAGTACAAGGCGTTGGGGCTACCTGATGCTTTAGAGTCTGCTATGCTTCCTTACGTAGGTAAGCAGGGTGATGATGCTCTATCTATTGAGTATGAGCTGGGACACTTTGACATCCCCGCTGAGATAGCTATGAACATTACTCGTAGACATATCGAGAAGTCTAAGCAGAAGCTACGCAATGCATTCCCTAAGTTTGATTCACTAGCACCACAACAACAGGCAGTGGCGCTATCGCTGCTGCATAACTATGGTGCTGCTGCTCTTAAGTACAAGACAATGAAGGCAGTTATCAGCGGTGACTTGCAGACAGCTATCACTAAGCTACGTGACCCTGACGAGTGGAAGAATGTCGAGCTACATCCTAGACGTAACAGAGAAGCAGACTTGCTGGAGTCTTTGCTGGTATCTCAAATGCAACAAATGCAACAGCAGCAAGTTAATATGTTTAACAAGGTAGGTGTATAATGGCAGTTCCTATATTTCAAACTCCCCCTGCGTCAGCTTTTGCACCTACGCAAGAGCAGCTATATGGTGGAGTACAGGATAAGACTTTATCAGATGCAGCTATGACAGCTCTTAGCTTATATCCAGCAACACGATTAGGAGGTGCAGCAATACGCAATGCTCCTAAGCTAACTCCATACCTAGAAAGGTTAATGAAGGCGGCAGGGTATAGCCGTAAATACGATCCGCTTAAGCGTGGTGCTGGTGGACGTATGATGCCTCGTGATCCTAAAGACTTTGTAGGTATTAACCCTAACAGAGCAGCCGTTACATCTGGCCTAGCTGCCCTTGGTATTGGCGCTTTAAGCGGTGATGACGCTCCTGCTGGAGGTGGCTCTGCTCCTCTTATTACTGATGGTACTACTCCAATAACTCAAGAGCAGATTGATCAGGGATACAGAGCGCCTGTCGAAGACAAGTCTATGACTACGGCTGCTATCGATGTTAACGCAGAGAAGCTAAAGGCAGACAGAGACGATGACACTAACTGGTTTGATGCATTGAACGAGCGTGTTGACTTGATGGCTATGGGTGCAGCTATGTTGGCTGGCTCAGGTTCTGGTATGGGTACTGCTGCTAACTTAGGTAGAGGCTTACAGGCAGGTATTGCATCTAGGAAAGGGGAAGCACTAAGGGCTGAAGAGAAGCAATATAAAGATGCAGCATTGCTGTTAGATTCTATGAGAGCTAGGGCAGCGTTGCAAGCTGCTAGTGGTACAAACGATATATATAAGCAGTATGGTGCTAAGATAGATGATCTAGGAGCTGATCTTGTAGGCTTGCGTGTACCTCAAGACAAGGCCGAGGCTTTAGCTAAACTTATATTCTCTAGCACTAATGGTAGCGTAATGAACATGAACCCAAACGCTAGGAATAATTTCCTTACACAGATAATTGACCGGAGTACTGGAATATTTGAGATTGGGGAGAAAGATGTAAAGTTAAAAGACGTAAGACCCGCAATAGTAGACATCTCAAAGGGAAACATATAATGTCAGAAGCCATAGACTTTGATGCACTGTGGAGCATGTCGGATGCACAGTTCGATCAGAACACAGCTCGGAGACCTGATGGATTAGATGATCAAGTAGGCGCGGGAGTTGACTTAGGTCAGGCGCTATTATATAGAGGTGGTCAATCAGTAGCAGAGGCGTTCGGATTCGCAGACAGCGCGTTCGGACAGGCTATGGTTGATGCTAAGAACGAGAACTTAAGAGAAGTAAGTAGGGTTACTGCACATCCTCTGTATGAAGAGGGTGAGTTCTCCTTCAGAGGTTTGCTGGATCAAGTAGCTAGAGGTGTAGGTACTGTTGGTGTTGCATTACCCGCAGCAGTTGCAGCAGTTCCTTTGGCCTCAACAGTAGGTGCATCAGGCTCTGTAGGCGCTCTGGTGGCTGGTGGTTTAACCTCTGGACTTATGAACATAGGTGATATTGGTTTAAAAGCAGAGGACATGGACGAGGCATACAATGCTTCTATGGCAGACATTGGTACTGGTCTTGCTTTAGGTGCGTTAGAGCCTCTGGCTGCTGCTAAGTTTGTTAAAGCTCTTGGCCCTGCGTTTAAGACTACATCCCCTGAGATTATTAAAGCTATTAGATCAGGTAATGCAGGTGCATACAGCAATGCAATACGTAGTCAGGTAGCTCAGACCCCTTCACTGGCTAGAACAGCGGGTACAGCAGCATTAACCTCTGGCTTAACTGAAGGTATTCAGGATTTCTCAACAACACTAGCAGCTACTAACTCTACATCTTACTGGGACGAGTTTGATGTTGAAGCATCCCTTAAAGAGTCAGCAGTAGAGGCTCTGGTTGGTGGTATATTGGGCTTACCTTTCGGTGTAGGCAGCAGCGTCATGTCTAAAGCACAGAACAATGCAGACATAGACTACGCTAAGCAGGTAGATAAAGGGATTGTCAAGTATGATCCAGCGACTAAAGGATGGTTTAAGGATCAAGAGCAGATTCCAGTATCTAACACCAGACTATCCCATCTGTACTCTAGATTTGTAGCCCCTGTAATTGGTGACTCAGGAAGCGTCATGGTAGGTAAGCTAAACACCAATAAGTCTCGTGCTTTTGCAGGTAAGTTTACTCAGACCACTGGAGACTTTGCGCGTAGGATAGGTATACGTCCTGTACATGCAGAGGCTATGGCATTTAAATCGTCTTATCTGGGTAATGTTAAATCGTTTCTAAGCCTAGATGCTAAGCAAGCTCAAGCGGTGCATGACTATCGTGTCATGGAAGAGGGTAAAGCTAAAGATAAGGCATTCTCTCAGCTATCTTCTCAAGGTAAGAAGGCATCTAAAGACCTTTCTAAGTTCCTAGATGTAACTATTAAATCAGACCTTAAGAAGCTAGGCATTGATGCTACTCTGTTTGAAGGTACTAGTTACTTCCCGCTTCATGGTAGATTAGATTACAAGAAGATAAAGACTAATAGACAAGAGTTTATTGACAATGCTATGGCAGTTGCTGATGCCAAGGGTATTGATCTAACTCTTGATAAAGTAGAAGCGTATGTGCAGCGTATTGAGCAGCAGGGTTATGAACACTTTGGTTCTCAAGCTGACGTTGGTGCTATCTCTACTGCATTAGAAGAAGGATACCTAGAGGCTGTAGAGAAAGAAGCTAACAAGATAATAAAGAAGAAGAAGCTAACGACAGATACAGAAATAGCACAGGCTAGGGAACAGGCAGCGGTTACTGTAAGTAAGAAGCAAGCATCAGTTAGGGCTTCTGGAGGAGCTAGAGTAAACGATCAGAATGCTGTCGAAACCCATCGTATGCTGGCAGAGCTGCCGCAGGATTTCTGGAACAACTGGACTGACCCTAAGTCTAGCGTACAGGAAGCTATCTACTCTTATTACGAAATGATGTCAGAGAGATTAGCACACGCTAAGATGTTTGGCGCTAACAATGAGTTGTTCTACAAGGAAGCTGCTGAAGTTATTAGAGACGCTAAGGCTCAGGGTAAGCAGTTTGATACTCAGTCTGTAGTAAGAGATATGGCTAACATGATGAACCTGTCTCAGCGTATCCCTATCCGTAACCTTGATGTTACCCAAGGGGATGGCCTTAGAACCGCACAGAATGCGATTAGAGCGGGTTTATCTGTAACCTTGCTTCCTCTATCTATTCTCCCTTCATTGGCTGAGGTGTTCGTTGTAGCCTCCAGAACGGGACAAACAGGTAAGTCTGTAACTACCGCAGGTAAACTGACAGCGCGTATCATACGTGAGCAGTTTAAGCATGGTAGGGGTCTTGCTTTTAAGGATGCTGCTCAGCTAGTAGATGAAGGTATCATTCAAGACTTAGGTATCACTGCATATGAGCTTAAGAATACAGCTGCTGCACGTATTGGTGACAATGAGATTGGTGGCAGGATCACTAACGTAGAGAACTTCTTCTATAACATGACGCTAACGCCTCAGTGGACAGAAGCACTGCGTATGACTGCTGCTATTCAAGGTGAGCAAGCGTTTAGGTCTGACCTAGTTAAGTATCAGAAGGCAATCTCTGAAGGAGATGTAAAAGAGCAGCTGCGTATAGGCGATAAGTTTGCAGAGGCTGGTCTTAATATATCTGAAGCATACAACTGGCATCTAAGAGGCGGTAAGAAAGATCAGTACTATGAAGAGCAGTTCAAGATGGGTGTTCTTAACATAGTGGAGGATACAGTGATGCGTCCTCGCATGGTACAGAAACCTGCTTGGATGGCTGATGAACGATTCAAGCTGCTAGGTCAGCTGAAGTCATTCTCTATTGTGTTTAACAACGTAGTGATGAAGGGCTGGTACAACAACATGGTTGCTAACGGCACTTCTCAAGACAAGCTAAGACAAGCAGCGGTGATTGCTCCGTACATAGGCATGATGATTGCTACTCAGATCATGGCATCTGCTATGCGTGAATATGCTAAGACAGGTGACATAGAGAAGTGGGATGATAAGACAGCAACCTCTCATGTTCTGTCTGCAATTACTTACATTGGTGGTCTATCGTTTGCTCTTGATCCCCTACGTGCTAGTAACTGGGGTGTTGACCCAACAAGTGTACTGCTTGGCCCTGCTGCCAGTAAAGGTAATGATCTGGTGTCAGGTATTGGAGCTATATTGTCAGGTTCATTAGCGCCAGAGGATGTGGTAGGTGCTGTAATTAAAGATGTGTCCAGAGGCTTCCCAATCATAGCAGGATTAACAGAGGATTTCTAATGATAGGCGTAACAGACTTGATAGCTGGTATCTTTAAACCAGCAGCGGGATTGATAGATGACCTGCATACATCAGAAGAGGAAAGACTAGCAGCTAAGACTAAGATGCTAGAGGTACAGGCAGCAGCGATGCAGCGTGTATTTGATTACGAGACACAAGCGTTAACTGCTCGTGCTACGATAGTAAACAGTGAGGCAACCTCAGAGAATTGGATAGCGTCATCATGGCGGCCTATAACAATGCTGACGTTTATGGTACTTGCTGTTGGAGATTCGCTAGGATTACTAGCAACCCCTCTCAGGGACGAGGCATGGACGCTTCTACAATTAGGTCTAGGCGGGTATGTTGTAGGCCGAAGTGGTGAGAAGATAGCAAAGACTATCAAACACCAGTAACAACAAAGCCCCTACGCCAATGACGGCACAGGGGCTTTTCTTTATCTGCTAGATTTCACATGCTCCTCCAGTACATGCTAACGTCTGCGCTCCTTCCGTAACATCACTTGCTTCTGTGATGTCCCACTTAATGCTCTTAGGCATTGCCTTCTTCATCTCCTTGTATTGTTCCTTGTCGATCTCTTCATAGGGTGCTTGCTCATATGAGTGATCACTAAAAGGCAAGAATGACACACCACTACAATCATCGAAATTGTTATAAAGCCAGCTGCCAATATTAAGAAACTCATCATCTCTATAATATACAGTAATAGACGGTTTATGTTCGCACCAATGTTTCTGATATACATCCCACAGCTCCAACTGTTCCATCCCTGTCTGAGATGCAGACATCACAGCCCCTGTCGGTGCTTTCTGAGGGAAGCTAAACACCAGTGTTGAGGGTGATCTGACATCGACCTCTGACTCTATTCCCGCATCGCTGAGTACGCTGCATAAAGGATCATTAATATCAGCCCTGACCCTCCTAACATAATAAGGAGCAAACCTTCCATGTATGCCAGAAGCACTATCCACAAGCTGAGACACAGTACCACTAGGCTTAACACAAGTGATAGCGGCTGCTTGGTTAATCCCAAGTTTAGAAGCCCACTTCTTGTTTGTTGCCACAGCTTCTGCCTTAAGTGATTCAAGTAGATCAGGAAGTCCATCTTTATATACCCCGTTGGTTAGTTTACAATCTTGAATACCAGTCATAGACACACCAAGCAATGCTTCGTCTTGGGTGTTCTGCTTCCACTTACTACGTAGATAGCGGAAGTCTGTCAGAGTAGCTTGCAGTGTTCCAAGAATAGTAGCAAGTCGTACCTTTCGCTTAAGTACGTCAGCTGTATCAGTGGATCGCACGACAACTTCGGATAGATTACAGAACTGATTTGGTCTAAGGATAATCTCGCTGCATGGGTTTGTTCCAAAGTCATAGTCAGCGTCTCGTCTACCATTCTTTGCAGCTTGTCGTTGACTTGCCACCCTACTGAAGAACCCACGTTCTCCACTCCTGCTTTCATATAAGCTACTCCACTCGTTTAGGAAAGCCTCAAAGTCAGGCTTCTCTGTATAACACGCAGAGTTGTTAGCTAATCCTCTATGAGGTGCATCAAGCCACCACTGACCATGCTTCGCTCTGCGTATACGATCATCTGTCAGGTTGGATAGGCTTATTAATGCTGATCTACGTACACCGCCCACAACTACTATCTCAGCGATCTTACAGCACAGGTCATGTGCCTCTACGCTTGATAGTTTACGTCCAGCAGCGCCCTTAAATAAGGCTACAGTGAATGTGAACAACTCTACCAAGGGAGCAGGGCCACTAGCGCGGCCACCAAAGGTCTTTAATGGCTCTCCTGCTGCACGTACTCGACTGACATCCCAGCTAGGTACTTGACCCACTAGCAACAGACTGATCAGCTCTCTGAATGCCTTAGCCCAGCCTACCTTAGAGTCGCTGACATGGATTGTTGTGTCCGTAGGGAAGAACTCTTCAGCAATAGTAGGCAACTTACCTACATACTGCCGTTCAACAGAGAACCCTACGCCTGTACCGCACAACAAGATGTACATCAGCTCGTCGAATGATCTAGGGCTGTCGATGGTAAGGTAACTACAGTTGAATCCAGCTACGTTGTCCCTGTCTAGGGCTTCACCTGCTGTCATCAACGCTCTCATGGACGGCATGACCTCAAGGTTGGTGATAGCTTCTCGTAGCTCCTCACCTGTCTTGTCATCTAAGCTACCACGGTTCTTAAAGAATGAGATGTAACGATCTACTGTTTCATCCCATGTCTCACGACGCTGTTCCTCTGGTAGGTAACGTGCGTACCTGCTTTTATGAATGTAACTTTGATAAATATCCATCACTTCTTGTCCTTCTTATCTTTTGATTTACTGTCTTTAAGCTTCTTGTATTCCTTCTTAAAGATAGCGTCAAAGTTCTTATCGAATGTCTCACGATCTGGTATAGGTCGTGGACTACTGCCTTTACCTGACATAGTACCTCCTAGTGCAGGGTATCATCGTCATCATGGCCTGACATATTAAGTATAAGACCTAGCTTAGATGACTCTAGCATAAACACAGTGTCAGCTATACATACGTTGGTAGCTACAGTGGTGTATCCTTCAGGGTCGGACACAACTAAAGAGAAATCATACTGATCTGTAGTATCTAAGTATGGCATCTGCTCTACAGCTTTAAGTATCTTATCTTTTGTCGTGTTCTTATCTGTGTCTTTACCTTCAAACCTACCTTTAACTACTTTCATTAGCTGTTCTCCTTGTTAACTATTGCAGTAAGTTTATGAAGATACCAGCCATCCTTCTGCAAGTCCTGTACCTGCTTACCCTTGTAGTCATAACGCCACAGATACTTCATGCAGTTGCCCTTGAGGTAGCCTTTGAATGCAACACTGGACATGGACTCCTCTATTGCATCGATACACTCTATGTTGCCAGTGTTATAATGACTAGGCTTGTTAACTACATCTTCTTCCCACGCCTCAGATGCTTCATCATGTGCTGCTTTCATCCATGCATCTAATCCAGTGGATTGCTTTTCAATAGCAGGGGCAGCGGTACGTAACCTGTCCCAGTCAGCTGGTGTTGCGTCATTAAGTCTCATATTCTTCTCCAATC
>Ga0181418_1000395_pt1 | contig 14743 bp, 17 predicted proteins | sample 41SPOviralmetaG_FD_130143 | JGI IMG/M metagenome (GOLD analysis project Ga0181418, IMG submission 130143) | Marine viral communities from the oligotrophic San Pedro Time Series (SPOT) site, San Pedro Channel, CA, USA - 41 SPOT_SRF_2013-03-13 | ecosystem: Environmental > Aquatic > Marine > Strait...
CCCAACAAGTAGGAAGTTCTGGGCGGAAACTGCACCATGTGTGGGCAGTTTGCCTCCCAGAAAAGGATGGATACTAAGCGTTCCGATGAGCGAACTCAAGGGTTGTTTAGTATCTACCGGTTCCGTTGCTTGTTGGGCCGTGCTAACACACGTCATTGGCTTTCGCCTCAGCGTGTCTGTTTGTCTGGTGAAGAGAGGTCACCATTTTTGGGCCTTCCCTCCGTGAGGAGTGCAGCGTAGACGCATTCCTGCGATGTACGACTGTTAGGCTTGTCCGTCATTGGCTTTCGCCTCAGTATTTGGGTTCTCTTCTGGTGAGAGTAGCACAGTAGTGTACTATCTTAGTGGTCGGCCGCTGTAGTTTTCAGAGCAGAGCCCTAAGTGGCCGACCAGAATAAGCATCTGAAGCTTATCGCGAGTGCAACCGGCTTTGTGATCTCCTCGTTAGTTACGTGGTAACCTTCCAAAGGGTCCCTAGTGGGATCCTTCCTGGGATGTTACTTACTTGTTACTTAGAGTCCTCTAGGCTACCTCTCCCATGGGGATCAGGATGGAACTACGATCATACTACGACCACTGGGTGGTCTGCAGGCTGGTAATGTCCAACTTTTATTTCCTAGAGTTCTTTTGTAATAATTTGCGTTGTCTCCACGTGCACCAGGGCGCGTACGAGACTTTTCGAGTCTGATTGTTAGCTTCCTCTTGGTCAATGTCGTCCGACATGTCGCATCATATGGATCCCCTAGGCGCCGCAGCGCGGATGTACAAAGTCTACTATCCGAGATAGCAGGCTCGTACATTCGATTCTGCGCATGCATAATCGAAGGGTGTTCATCTGAATAGGATAGTAGACTTTACGTCATAGTTTCCTCAGTGTTGTTTTACTCTCTGGTGGATGTGCCAAGTACTTCCGTAGTTGAGACTGTCCTAGTTTTCTAGCTCTTATTATAGTGGGAACAAGTGTTTCCACTGTACATTCTAACACTCATCTTGCTAATCCTAGAAATCGGTAATAAAAAGGCTCTCGGGCGATCATGACTCACCCTGTAATCGAGCATCCTGTCGGCTATCGCTAGACTCTAGCGCAGCGTTACGGTTTGCTCTCAGACACTTAAGTCTAAGGGGGTCAAAATGGTTAGCCGGAGGAGCCGTCTTATTTTTCTTGGTCATGTCTTTGTTAAGATCATGATGGTCTCAGAGTGAGCATTCGCAGGCGTGCAGTGCACAAATGTGCATTCTGACTCTTGCGCGAGCTCCTGTCGGAGGTCAAGCTTGCGAATCTTTGTCGAGCACCGTTAGTCAATAGCTCTCTTTCTTCTTCGCATGCTGTTACGTCATTGGCTTTCGCCTCAGTTGGTATCATCCTAGTAGACCATACAAATTTATGTGTAGTCTTGTGGCGTTGAATCGCGTAACGAATCACTCATCCTTGCTTGGAGCATTGGAAACAGCAAGTGCTTCCATTCGCTCCCAGTAAGCCTTGTCCTTGACCGTTCGAAGTTTCGCAGGGAAGACCTTCAACGAAGGTACATTCTTGCGCAGAGCTGCTGCGCGTGCGACAACAGAGCCGGGCTTCATACCCAGTGCGTCTGCTACGTCTTCTTTGGTCTCGGCGGCTTGCCAAGCAAGGATGAATGCCTCGTCTTCGACCCAAGCGCGCTTTGGCTTTGCAGCCTCGGTCTGTGCTTGTATTTCAGACATGGTTATTCACCTCTAGTAGAATCATTCCTCACTCGTTGATTAGGGTGAGGCTGAGCAAGCGATTAGCAACAGAGCTATTCACGGATGAAATTTGTGCCGCTCGACTGTTGATCGAAGCGGAAACATCTGCAAAAGGCTCAACCTGGACATTGATATCTCCCCCGACAACGCGGGAGAGATTGTTCAGTCGCTGCGCTAAGCTAGCCCGCAGACCACGAGTGGTCTCAAGTCTAGCTTCAAAAGCGGCAACATTGTCTTCGTTAAATCCTTCAGCTACTTCCATAAGTTTCTGTTGGTATGTCGCGATTTCTCGACCGAGAGTCATTTCAATGTCTCTACGCAAGTAGGACATTTGTCTCTCGTTGTCGATGTATCCCATGATTCTCAAATTGGTTCGAGGTTGGTGCCAATTTCTTGGGTTACCATTTTCGTCGAACCAGTTGCTACTGCGAGGATCTCCCTCGATAGCATTGGTGTTACCGAAGCTTTCTAGTAGTCTAGAGTAGTTTTCTAGAGTTTCTAGGTAGCCTTCGTTTTCGTCTCCAAGGTTTGGAATAAAGAACGCCCCTGCACCGCTTCGAAACGGTAGGGCACCCAGTTCATTTTGGAGAACACTGACGATCTTGTCGCGAAGCATCTTTTGATCAATGCTTGTGGCGACAGCAGTGAACTCTTGCATAAGGATTCTGACCACTCGCCCATATAGTATGGGGTCAATTTGGTCTTCTTCCCAGTAAGGGGTCACAGCGATACATTGGCGTATCTCGTCGGTTCGTTCTGCTTCGTTCCACGCTTCGAGAGACTCCTGTCCCTCCCATGCGGCAGCGAGATATTCTTCCCGCCAAGCCGCTGGTTCAAAGCTTTCTTCTGGAGAAAATTCCAGTCTCAAGACATTTTGTGTCGAGACGTGGTTCTTTCCTCTAGATCTTCCCGTAGACTTGATCTGCACTGCGTATTCGTTTCCCTTTTTTAGGGACACCACATTCAGTTCTTGATCCACGACGCCGTCCCAACCCTCTGCCATCTCTAAAGACGGCAAAGACAAACCAATTAGGTTTCTTCTTGCAACAGCGAACGCGTTTTTCAGGCTACGGATAGGTGGCACGAACGCTTGAGATAGTCCCAAGCGTCTAGCTTCTTCTGCAAACGAAGAGTAGCCGACACGACCTCCTTTGACGGAGTAAATGACCAAGTGGCCCTTTGTCGCGATGTCGGTGTTTCCTTCGATAACATATCCTTCTTCTGATTTGTTTTCACTCATCTGGCGACCTATCTCCTACACCCATACTAGGGTTTCATCGGATCATCTAGATCTTTGTCTTCATGCTCTTAGCCGCACTTCCAGCCAGCACACAGTATGACTATTTTAGTTATACCATGTACCTAATATACCTTCGATAACCCACTATAGTGGGATCAAATACACGTTTCCCTGTAAAAGTGGTCCCATACCAGGGGCTTTAACAAGTAGTGAGGCTTTCGCCAGTGGTCAGTCTCCTCGACTCCGATAGCCGCTAAGGGCCTTTCTAGTGATCACTTTTTGGACAGTATTGGGAAGCTAACAGAGTATTTTCCGTTCGGCTTCACTCCTTCCTTCCAAGTGATTCTTGTCGTTTTACCTTTCAAAGTTACTCGACTCCATCCGGCTGCGTTCGTTAAAACGATAGCCTTGTATCGAGCTTCTAAGAACTTGTGAACCTTGGCTGGGCTATTGTGCCCTACCAGTAGGGTTTCCATTTCTTCAGGGAAGATTTTCTTCAACTGAGCTTTGGTCACACCGTCGTTATTGTTCACTCCCGTGGCCTTCTGCTTGAAGGCTTTCTTAACACGAGCGTAGAGTTCTCTTTTTTCTTTTTGGGTTTGCTCCACCGTCTTCACTTTAGACACTTTGGTCTTGGGCTCGACAATGGTTTTCTTCTCCACAGTAAGTGGAGGGCTTGTAGTCGGAACAGCAGTGTCTTCTTCGGGATGTCTAACCTTATTGTGAAGGTTTAGACCGCCGATGGTTTTCATTGCTTGTCCGCATATTTTGCATTCATAACTCATGCTAGTCATTAGATTTTCCGTTTTCCTCTATTAGATGAGGTCAGCGTATCTGGCTCGCTTTGGACAAATTCCAAAGGTCGCGCAGCTATCTGGGGAGTTGCCCCATTGCTGTCATCTGTGACGGAGTGCGCCACACTAGAGTATTTGTCGACCACCTGTGCCACACCTATTCCGGACGTCGCCTCCTTTACCCATATTTGATGGGCAAGGTAGTGCGTATCTGAATTAGGATAGGACGATATTGAGTCGAGCCCATGCAAGTATGGCATGTAAGCTCCACGGTCAATGACGATCCTGTCTCCCAAGGGTCCGATCAATCGAATCCTGGTGGGTAAACATATAATCGCATCAACCATGTAGTCTGAAAGCTTAGTTCCAGAACGTGCTCCTTCTACGTCTATGCGCAGTCGTTGCAAATTCAATTCGTCGTTTATCCTTACAGGGGTATAACGTGGGTCTTTAGGAAGAATCCATTCTAGTGGTTCCTCTTCGGTTCTAATTATTTTTTGTTTCATTTTTTCAATGTCTATAGGTGCATCGATAGCTTCCTCAAGAGAGGAAAAGTTTCGAACAATTCCGAACATAGGGTCAACCTCTAGGATACCAATGGTATCTATGGTTTCCGTGTCTGTCCTGAGTAGTTCTGGCCTATGCATTATGCGCACTCTATGGTTTGGCAGTGCATTGCCCATGTTAGACATGGACAGGCACCTCGACCATTCGCGAATCCTATATGTGGTTTCGTCCCGTTGCCAAATCTGTCCAGGAGGTGGCTTATGGTATAATCGTAATGTATACGCCATTCTCCAGCTCGTCAAAGCTTCTAGCTCGTCAAAGCTAAGTATGGTATCGGTCCTATAGTGAGTAGAAAACTCACCAGTAGTATCGATACTAGTTACTTTGTCCTTTAGTTGGTCTAAACGGTCTTCAGCATCCAATAGGTTGTTATCGTAATGTTCGCCGAGGCGCAGACTATAGATTGCAGTGAGCATAGCAGAGTTTTCTCCGCAGGGCACTAACTGCACTCGTTCTTTGAAAAAATAGTACGCAATCTGTCTCCCATTAGGGTATTTTTGCGTTGGCATTCTCGCGTCTCCCGTCACCACGGAGGCAAAGAGGGACAGCGGTGAGCCTAAACCGTACGCCGCAAGCAGTCTTGTCTTCAGTGAAGACAGCTCACTAGCGGGTACCGACACTGACAAGTCATTAGAAAGATCATGCATTGCAAGCAAGTCTCTCACTAGGACGTGAAAGTGTGATTCATTAAGATGTTCAGAAAGTCTAGGACGACTAGCGTCTCTAAATTCTTTCATAATTTCTTCTTTTGTTTTTTTCATCTAGTAGAACGCTTCGGAGAGAGACCCGTGGGTCTTCACTCAGCGTCCGTGGTTTCCGTCTTTCGCTTGACCTTGCAATACATTGCAGGGTCGCCGCCAGACGCGTTGCGAGCCGACGTAGAGAAAATGTAGATCTCGTCACCAGGGTTGATGACAAGGGGTTCGGTGAGCTTCGGTTTCCCGTAGTAGTACACCTCATTTCCGTTGTTCTTTCGTCGTCTCCACAATCCAGTAATCACAGCAAATTTTCCTTTCGTACTCATGTTGTTACCTCTAGTGACATCACAGGATCTCCGTCGAGTAGACAGAGAATCCAAAGTGTCTTTGAAAGGGCATAATGGACCAGTCGCCCATATCTTCCCGCACATTTATTCGTTGGGACAGTCGTGGATTTCCCGGCATAACTTGCCAGTAGTAATCCGTTCCATCTCCATACATTTGAGCCATAGTGGCCATGTGCTGGCACCTTTCTTTGTAGATGTATACCACCATGCTGATCGCAGTGTCGCCGCCCATAGATCCCAGCGTACACAGGTACGCAACAGTGGTCTCTTTGTTGATCAACAAGGAGCACTCCACAAAGTATCTTTTATTGGGTAGCGAAATAAATCGCTCGGGTGGGTTCCTGAAAAATTCTGAGGGAGTTAGAACTTGGCTTCGATAGGCCGGTGTGGCCAGATCGGGTTGGATCACATTACCAGAAATAGAGGAAGACTTGGCCACCGTGCTGCGCACAGTGCGCTCGCCCGGTGGGGTCATATCTCTCATCTCAACACTTCCTCTACCGCATTTAAGGTAGCTCGAATTGTATCTGGGTCAGGTAAACCAAAGTGCTTTTGTAACATTGGCTCGTGAGAGTCAACTAGCATTTTTGCTAGACATCTCCGGGCCTTTCTTACACAATTACGCTGTGTTGGCGTAAGTGTCAGCACAAGTTCTTCTTCCTTCTCATTCAGGATGCCGCAGTCTAGCAGAGACACAATTAAGGTCTCCTTTACCGCGTCAGCTTGTTCTAGCATTGCGGTTTCTACTGTGGCCATCAGTTTGTTCGTATTTCGAGGGTATGGGGCTTTCCACCCATACGCTATCCATTCATACATCATCTAGTAGTCAAAGCCGTTTGAGAAGATTTAGATCTTCCTCACTCGGGCCTCTTCCTGACATCGCCAGGACCAAGACATGATCGTTAAACATAAGCTTACGATTCTCGGTCCTCTTAGCGTTTCTTGCGTCACGATATGTATCGGACGAAGTTTTCCATACGCTGACTATTGCTTCTTCTTCAGAAGAAAGCTTTGTCAGCGGTTTGATAGTTGCTTCTACAACCTTGGTCGGTTCCGTTTCACTAGAGACACCCAAAACAGTAAGATTGGGTAGCTCGCGCAATGTGGGAACCTCGTATAGGTTGTTGAAGAGTACTCTGCAGCACCATGTGTCGGCGCGCAGTTCAACGAACAGTCTATTGTCCGTAGACAGTCCGAAGGAAAACTCTGGGGGTTCTTCGCCCTTTCTAATAGGCGTTCGTTCCAGCGCATTCAATATACCCATATTTCCTTGTTTTCTTCGATACAGTGTATCGTAAAGGATCTTGTAGTATGTGCCAGCAGAGCCTTGTCCATTAACTGCAGAAGTCAGTCTATACTTCTTCTTTAGTTTTGGAAAATTGTCTACGCTGAGAGGATTGTCACCGTTAAACACGGCATACATTCCTCGGTCAGCTGCGACACAGAAAATGCCACCTTTAGCCGAAGCATTCAGAAAACTTCTGAACACTTCGGGAGTAGTGACTATTCTGACAGCAGAACTCGTTTCGAGTCTGCTAGGCTTTGGCTTTTTTCTAACGTGTCTACCATCGGCCGAGTTGCCGAATCTAGCTCCACGCCACCGCCCGAAAGACGACAGCATACGTTCATCCGACCAGGCCACCACGACCTCCTCGGTCTCATGTAGTGTTCTTAAATCGTTGAATGACATTGGGAGCGTACCTTGAGGATGGATTCTCCCTGTTAAGGGGACTGTCATCCTAGTAGATCTCAGCTTCTTCAGTTGGGAGTCGTCGTGTATAGTAAACGAGCAACTCACATGAGAGCTCGAACAATCTACACGAATTTTTCCCGGTAGCGTGTCTACTTGTAGACACATACCATCGTTAAACCTCTCAGTTAAGCTCCTCAGCTGTGAAGACCATGTATATTCGGCCTCCGCGCTGATCGCAAACATGAGCGAAGCAGTTTCGTTTAGTACGAGGACTTGAAAGTCCCCGACCGTAGTGATGTCATAATTTTTCTTATTCATCTAGTGTCTATTCGATAGACTCAATTTCTTCAGTTAGATTCCTTACATCCGCGATTGCGGCATCAGGTGTAACTTCCAAAACAAATTTGGCAAATTGCTCGAGACTTTCGACAGTTCTGTCGAGACTTTCGGCAATTCTGTCGAGTTTTTTCTCGATTCGATTCAGACTGATATTTATTGCGGCTTCCGCAGTCTTTGCAGTCATTCAGATGGCCTCCAGCTGTTTAGCTTCATTTGGGCAGGATCGTTACTTTTCATGAGTTTGTTCAGGTGCTCTGTAGCTCCTTCCCACTGTTCATGTATCATTTCTCCTTCCAAGAGTTGCGCGATACCATCTTTATCATAGTATCGGGAACTCCACTTCAGTAGCCATCCTTTTTCATCGGGTTCGATCTTTATTTCAAACATCTGGTGAGATCACATCATCCACTCTAGTACTTAGCGTACTGAGGCTCTTGCGGTTTAGTCGTTCAACAAGACATTACGTCTTCGTTTTATCATACCTCGGTTTAGTGTAGAAACACTCGAATAGTCATGTCTGTCTGTAAGCTGAACCTACAGGTTTCCTGTGACTATTTGATTGTTTACTGCACTTCTCTTAGTCCATGGTGGCAGGGAACGGATGTTCAATGCGCCATGTCTTCGGTTGGTATTATAAAAGGATCTAGTAATGGTCCTTGTTATGTCGTGGTTTGTGGAATTTATTCGTGGCTCTGGTACAATCCTGACGTCGTTGGACAACATCACGAACTGATTCAAAGGGGTACTGCAAGCCTTCTCTAAACAGAGGAGGGCATGCATGCACACGAAGTCAGTATCCACTAACACCACTCTTTATTACCGTGTTTGCCTCCTACTGACCATCTAAGGTCATAAGGAGTGGTTACGTCATTGTGTTACCTCGGTAGTATAATCTCTGGTGAGAGATCACCATTAAGCACCCTAGAAATTCTGGGAGAAAGCAACTGTGTTAAGCTATGAGTCGGGTCATTTTTGTCATCTTTGTGACGTTTAGTCGCCTACGTTCAGTTAAGGAACATAGGGATACAAATGAGACTACCTCATAACTTAACACAGTTAGTTTCTTTCAGGTTTTTCGTCCCTGCCAAGCGAGAGCTTGGTCGGTGTAGCTTCACATCAGTGTAGCGCTACAGTCGTTAGACGACGGCTGTGTTTCTAGACAACAGAAAAAGGTTTAGATGTAGTTTGTCAAGTATAGTAGAAGCTTACTTTGAGTTCATTTGCGTTGCCGCGACCTAAAGAGTGCGTATGCACTGGCAGTGCCAGTTATGGCATCTCTAGGAATGAACCGAAGTGGGGTTCTGCTTTACGAAGTACCTATTGCAGGTCTTCATCTAAACATTTTGATGTTGTCGTGTGCTATCGTCATCGGCTTTCGCCTCGGAATAGTTTTTCTCTCTAGTTGACAAGGTAGACTTAGTCTTCAGATGTGGGCATGTGGTCCACAAAAGACAAGCTTTCGCTTAGCCGTTCCACCATGGCTGCGACTTTCGTCGAAGACAAGGTGGCAGCGGCTGCAGCGAGCTCAGTCTTTGAAGTGCTGAGCATTCCTTGTGCAGTTTTGATATCTTTCAGGAGCTCGACGCCTTTGTCGTGCTTTTCCCGGCAGTATCGTTCGATTAGTATGTCGACTCGTTCTTGGTAGTCTGTGAACGCAAGACCGTTGTCCCAGCGACTTACCCAGTCGCTAACGGTTTCCGGCGTCTGCCCTTGCATTTCTCGAGCAACAGCATTGATTTCCATGTCGATGCGGTACTCTAAGTGAGTCACGCCATCGGAATTCAGTAGCCTTGCTCGATATTGCTTTTGGCATTCGTCAAAGCCCCATCTTCGAGTTTCCTCGTAGGTAACTTTGAATTTGTTGTTCAGCAGGTTTCGCATGAAGAAGATGTCTCTTGCTTCATATATCTGTTCTCCAGCGGTTCCTCGCTTCTTAGTAGACAAATTGCTACAAATGAAGTGGGGGAAGTCGAAGTAGTCTACAGCTGCGTCCAAGTCTTTTATCGTGGTTTTCATATTACTCATCTAGTGTTCATGCTATGCAGTCGCAAGGACCGTCACACCCAGGGGCTCCTGAGATCAGGAGTGATTCCAGATCTTCGATGTTGTTAGCATCGAATGAACTGGGGTTTTCTGGGCATCTTCTCGCGAACCCCATAGGGTCAATGTCTAGCATTCGGCCTCCAGGACAGTCATTCAGTCCCATCAGATTTCCAAACGCAACATCGCCGACATGGTACTTACCATCACCAGCAATTGGGATAGTTTCGAGTACTTTGTCGTAGTCGCTCATGAATTGTTCCACATCACCATAAAGGCTTAGCGGTTTCAATATAAGATGCTGTACGGTAGCAGTTATTCCTTGATCTACTAGTGGTTTCCTGACCTCTAGCGATTGTTTAGCCAGCGAGAGGTTTTCTCCCGCTAAGACCTTTTCAAAGAACTTAACTGACCATAGCAAGTTTAGGTTGTAGTGTACATGTGGGTTAGACAATATAAAGTCGTTATCCATGATAGTATTTCGATTTTCATCTATACTCTCAGATAGTACATCTATGTGTGGAATAAGTTCGCGGATCTGGGTTTCCCAGTCCAGCTTCCCATCCCAAGTGACAGTTACATTTACCGATCTGAATCCAATGGCCTTAGCCATTTTTGCTAGTTCGATAGTTTGCTCAATAGCACCGGGAAACGGGTTGAGGGTCATAGCAAGTTCCTCGTAGCCGTGTTTTACAGCTAGAGTCATTGCCTTTTCCCAGTAGTCCATATCCACTGTTGCGTCTCGCATTTCTTTTGTCACATCCGTCGTTAAGTAGCATCCCTCGCACTTCAACATGCAGTTGAAGCTGGGGGCTATGCTCATAATTTTTGGTTCGTTGTTCACTGGTGATTCGGTAGAGGAGCCGTAGGAGGTCCGCACGAGCGTACGGGTGGCTACTCTACCGAAATCTAGTATGCGAGCGCAATCATTATTTTGATCGGCGACCTGCATTGGGTGATCCGAAGTACTTCATCTGTATCCCTGCTTTGCGGAGCCTGGTGGCTCTGTTAGCAACAGAAGATCTTTTCTGTCCGGTAGCTTTCATTATTGCTGCGTAGTTCTTACTTGAGTTCCACAGCTCGATGAATGCCATATCGGGCATCTTCTTTTTCTTTGTTCCGACAACCTTTGCCGGAACAGGTTTGGGTAGATCAGCGTTAGTGGGCTGGGACTTTTTCAGTCCCGGCTTGGTAACGGTAGTCTTCAACTTCTTATTGTTCATCCGCCTTGGACTCTTGCCGCCAGCTTTAATTTTGGCTAGAGCTTTAGAAATCTGTCGGATTTCTTCTGGGTCGTCGGTTTCTATTTCAAATCTTATCTTCATAAGGATCTAGTTAGACTACATTCAAAGTCTAGATGTTAGCTCATCGACCCCAGGGGCCGGTCCAAAGAGGGACATCTGTACACCATCAGGCTGCATGTCCATCACTATACATAGCGATGGCGTTAGTGCTGCACCAATGGTCTTGATGTGGTCCCCAATTTTCGCATTGAGCTGTGCGAGCAAGTCTTTCTTATCGCCGTCAAATCCATTCTTGACAGATCTAACCAACAGTACGTCGGCTAGGTCTACAGATGAAATGACGCCGCCAGATTTGCCAGCAACGTAACTGATACTTGCGTCCTTGATTTCACTGTCAGCGAGAGGCACATATTTTGGCTTCTCAGGAACGCTTGTAGCGTTCCTCTTAGCTAAGGCGTTCGGTTCGAACGGGTTGAAAGGTTGATCCCTTCGCCCCTGTCTTTTCCTTCGACTTGTCGCTTTTGGCTTTTTCTTGCAGTGTTTCATGTGACTGTTCATGGAGTTCTGAGAAGTGAAAGAAGCTAGGCAGTGGCTACAGGTGTAGCGCCCACGCACGTCTTTCTCTTTTTTGTCTTCAATCTCCAAGACAGCCTCTTCTTGAGTTTGAACTTCTTGGGTAGCATCTTCCATAACTTCCCTAAGTTGTTCGATAGAAATACTGTCCACTCCGAGGAGTGCCAGTGATTCCAAGGCCTCAATATCAGCGTCTTCAATAATGATGTTTACTTTCATTTTGGTTCTAGTTGTATAGTTTCATCCCCAAGCGGGGTCGAACTTTACTTTTTGAGTTTCAGCGCCCTTCAGATCCTTCTTGATTTCTTCAAGTTTCTCTTCGTCGAAGTTCGATTCATATGCAATTCCACGGTCACTGATTACTTGGATTCGGGGATTCATTATCTCAGTGATCCTATCAAAAGGAACACCTCGTTTAGAGATCTCGTTGCCAAGCTTGCCCATGGTCCCCAATAGCAGTTCCAGTAGGAACGCATGCAGTTGGTCTCGGACTTCAGGCAGTATCTTTTTCGCTTCTTCATATGCTTCGTCTCCACGAATACCTTCCGATATCGTGAGGCGGCGCATGGCGACATTCCCGAGTGCATTTCGCATCTCGGGCGTGTCGATAAACTCGGAGATTGGGTCGACTTCGCCAGTCTCTAGCTTCTTCATGAACTCTTCAGGGGCTTGGTGCCACTTCTCGAGTTCTTTCACAGCTAGCTGAAAAATAGCATCCATTTCGTCTGCTACTTCCTTCGGCATCTTGTGTAACTTACCTCTCTCAATGAGAGGGATAAATTCGTCGCCTTTCCCGTCTTTAATGTATCTGCAAGTCAGAAAAATTTGGCACATTTCTGCCATAGTAAGGAAATTATCCGTACGCTTTTTCTTCTGCTTCTTGTTGTCCATATCATCTCTGATAAACATATTATCATCTCTAGTGTTCTTAGGGTATAAGAACTTCAGGCAAATTCGCGCATGCTTCCCTTCTTAGTCGACTTGACATCGTCCAAGGAGTTGGCAGTGCGCATCATCCCATTTTCCACAAACGTGCGCATGGTTTCGATCTCGCTCTTCTTTGTTTTAGAAGTCGGAATCACTTCACCAAACACTTGCACCAAGTCTCCTTGGCTTAGCGGGCGATCTTCCGAAAATGCGAGACCCATGGCCTCGTTGATAGAGTCCTCAATGTTTCGACCAGAGAAGTCCTTCGTCGCTTTCACAAGCGCCGCAAGGTCATACTCCTCGGTCCCCTGACTTCGGAGGTCGAGGTGGATCCGTAGAATCTCCTCTCGCTCTTGGGCAGATGGTAGGTCGATGAAGAATCGTCCCTCGAATCTGTCGACCAGTTCCGGGGCAAATTTCTCCATGTTGTTGGCAGTGAACACAAAGAAGACACCAGAAGTATCTTCTTGCATAAACGACAAGAACTGTCCGAGGACAGCGTCGTGCGCTCCACCATCGTTCACTGCGTCGGATTTACCGAGCAGCTTCTCCGCTTCGTCAACGAAGGCGATGATGGGTGCGGCAGATCTCAGGACATCGAATAATGTCGCAACCTTCGCTTCCGATTCACCAACAAGGGACCCTTTCAGATCCGTTGCAGCAACCGTCACGATATTCATACCCCACTCGTTGGCAATCGCCTTAGCAATTGCAGACTTACCGCAGCCGGGAACACCGGCCATCAGCAAACCACGAGGGTAGTTCAAGAAACCGTAATCAAACGCTTCCTTTGTGAATCTCTTTCGAAGGCGAGTAGCCCACCCCTTGAGAGGGGCGAGTCCGCCGATGCGCTCAAAGCCAGAGCTGGGTCGAGCGATGTCGAATCCAGCTTGCTTCACGAGATTTTTCTTCTCGTTGAGGATGTAATCAACATCGAACGTAGCTGTTGCCGCAATGGACAAGCAGATAGCGTTTTCAGTTTGCTTACGGGTTAGTCCCCCGGTTGCGTCCGCAATCATCTCCAGAGTGTGGAGGTCAATTGCTTCGAGCTTGGGGAACTTTCCAGCCGAGTGGGTTGTCAAGTGGTCTCGCCACTTTTCAGCCGTCAGCTGTCTTTCTTCTTTGCCAGGCATTTCCAGGGTGCAACGGTGCATCATATGAGCAAGCTCAATAGGTACATTCTCGTCGTTCCAGTTTGGTTTTCCGAGAGCAATAATGTGCTTCTCGCGACTCTGAGAGAGTCGTTCCAGACATGCCAGTTGTTTGTCAACGTGGTCGGCATTTGCGTTGATGAAACGGTGCCAGTCCCGTAGAATGAAAATGGCTTGTCGGCCATGATCTGCGGGTTCGTCAGCGTATAGGCCGTTCACAAATTCAATTGCGAACGGCACAGTAGCACCAGGGAACAAGTCTTCCGGAGCAAATACAGCGCCCTCGACTTTCTCGACAATGAAGTCGACAGCCGAGGCGTGCAATGTCTCAGTTAGTGTTTCTTGGTGCGATCCAGCTTCTCTGACATAAGCGCCATACCGTTGGAAACCTATGGATTCTCTCCACACGTATACCTCGGTAGGTCGCCCTGTTCCATGCTTTGCAGCAAATTCAACTGCCTGGTTGATTATCTCTTCTGTTTCTCCGCTCCATGCGGTACAGGGTAGACAAGCTCCAGTGCAGGCTTCCATCGTTTTCTTAAAGTTATTATTCATTTAGTTAACCTCTTTCTGGTGGTGAGTGGGCAATCGCGGGAAATGTTGCCATTGAGTTAACAAGGCGGGGGACATTTCTCACTACCACTTTCCGATTCTTATCGGCATCATTCTTCTTTCTTTTACATTTTCCACATTTCCAAAGGATAGTAGTTAGTCCTACCTTTGGCGTAGAAATCATTGTCATCACAAGTAGACGTGTAACTCAGAGCTTTAAAGATCCTCTCGTTTTGTTGTGTAAGAGTTCTCTTGCTTAGAGTGCCACGATTAGTATGTTTGTATGTCTCATAACCATCCCTAGAAAGGGATACCATTGTGTTCCAAACACCTGTCCCGGAGGCCAGGTCTCTACATAAACCACTCTAACTTATGTTTCCAAGTCACGACTGGGTTTTCCCAGCTGCACTTTGTAAGAGCAGCAGCCGTTGCACTTTTACTCGCTTTTTTTGAAGCAAGCGAATCTTAAAAGATCCTTCGAGTGTGTGTTTAGCCGTGATAGCAGAGTTATCAGCGTGTCTTAGTGTGTATCCGAAAGCAACTTGTTGCGTCAGGATTAGTTCTAAGATAGCACTGATGTGTCTATTGTGTATGCTTGAAGCGATCTTTTAAGATTCGGTTCGTCATCAGAGTCTAAGACTCTTCAGAATAAACTCACCTAGTAAGATGGTGTTCATCTTATGGATTGTGTTCGGGTTTGACCATCGCCGCCTTCGTGTGAGGCGGTTTTGGTGACCTTTGCACCGGTAAGACCCAGCTCAGCGATTACTTTCTTAGCAATTTCGTCGCAAACAGCATCAGCGTAGCCTTCGATCTTGATCTCAGCTTCACCGGTCTTTGGGTCCCAGACAACGTC
>Ga0181418_1000396_pt1 | contig 14742 bp, 20 predicted proteins | sample 41SPOviralmetaG_FD_130143 | JGI IMG/M metagenome (GOLD analysis project Ga0181418, IMG submission 130143) | Marine viral communities from the oligotrophic San Pedro Time Series (SPOT) site, San Pedro Channel, CA, USA - 41 SPOT_SRF_2013-03-13 | ecosystem: Environmental > Aquatic > Marine > Strait...
CCTCTAAATTCGGCGGGAAATTCGTAAACCATCCCGTTCCACAGGCCTTCGCCCACTTTGTTTCGATCCATTACTGTCCATCCGGGGACCATGTCCCGCACATCGTCTTGTGATCCTTGTTGAAGTCCGGGGTCTATGTCTACGGACCCGAATCCGCCGTATCCTATTCCAGGTGTTTCGAAGGATGGTGCTTTTTGTTGTATCAGTAGTGAGTTGTTCCTTATGTTGTATTGCTGTTCTTGACTGAGTTCAGATACCCTATATCCTTTAGGTATAGTACTAGATACTCCTATTCTGAAGTTAGGTAGAGATGTTAGTGTGGGTGTCACAGCGATCTGGTGTACTCCAGGTGTGACTTTTGCGATGTTGAGCAGTGTTTCTCGTCCCGACCTCGTGTATGCGGCGTACAAGAATCCTGTACCCTGGCCTGCGACTGTGACCTCAAACAAGTGCGACTTATCGTAGGTGAAGTCTATCTTTTTGACACTCCACTGCCCGTTTTCTACGACTGACTTGAATACTTTGCTTCCTGGTGCTTTGAGCTTAGCACTGACGACTGTGAGTTCGTTGACCGTCTGATACGGTACACTGCCGAAGCCATTCATGGAAGCCTTTCGTGACAGCATGATATCATCTCAGTAGTCTACCCATAGCGGCTCTTGTCTTAAGCAAACCGCTACCGAGACCACTCAGTTTTTCAGAGAACTCTACTGGTGGGTGCTCTAGGGTCTTGAGGTTGACCTGTACGTCCTTGTTCAGTAAACCGCTGTTGTTGAGGACGTTTGCCAGTATTTTTTCAATGACTAGTTCTGATGAGTTCACTGCCTCGTCGCGCGTCATCATGTTGAGTGCGTCGGCGATATAGTTGTGTGCTGGCTGCGTGAACATCACTTGGCTGAGTCCTATCTGTGCTAGCTTGGCTTCCATTTCGGAAGAGAACTTGTTGATCTGTGCAGACGACAATGTGACTTGAATGGGCCACGGTCTCGTGACTGGTTGGTTTTTCATTTCCTTGTTCACGTCTATCTTGGCTCCTTGGCGGGCTTTTTGGAGTGTCATCTCCCTTCTTGCCTGAAGGAGCGATCTTCGTTCGTAAGGGGTCATGTCCCTGTCGGTGGTGCTTCGCAGTCGATCATGTGCTTGCATAGCTCCGAAGCCCATTAGTGAACCATTTCTTCTGGCCATTTTCGGTGTCCTGTAGTGCCCGCCTAGGCTCATGTATCCGCCTCGGCCCCCAGTTGCGTACAACACAGTTGGGTGTCCTTCTTCTGTTATGTTGATGCCTGATTGTGTCAGCGTTTTGCCGTTGAAGTAGTTGTTGTTGAGGTAAGCCACCAGCTTCACTAGATTGGGTTGGATTGCCTGGTTGTTTGCAGACATGTGGAGTTTGCCGTCGTAGAAGTAATTGATGTTGAACTTGCCGTCGTTTCGGGCCTTGACATATATGTCGAACGCCTTGTATCCGCTCGGCGTGGGGTAGCTCTTCAACAGAACGCCGTGGATTTTCTTGTCGTAGCTGACGTATTTTCCTGTAGTTGCGAACTTGGCTTCATAGTCCTTTATCCTCTTTTGGATAGCTGGTGGGACTTCTAACTGTGTTGCGACATGCAGTGCTTCGCCATTAGGACCCTGTGGCGCTCTACCATATTTTTGTGGGTGCGCGGCGTACCACTTTTCCCTGATAAGTGCTCCTGTTGTTAGGCTTGTCACCTTGATAACAAATGTTGTCCATCCATTGGAGGTGCCTCTTGGTTCCGCCATTCCTTCTTGCTCTTCGGCCAGATCTTTGAAACCTCCTGTGGCTTTGTCTTCGGCTATTTGTTTCTCTGCCACAGTAATCTGTGCGTTTATTTTCCCGACGATGATGTTGACTAGTGTCTTGTCCGTGTTGGTGAATCGTAGGTCTGACTGCATTATTTCGTACAACTGAGAGTATCGGGCTGAAAGTGTCTTCGCCATTTCCATGTGCTGGGTGGATTGGCGCAGGTTCAAGTTCAGCTTCATCATGCGATCTCGGGGATCTATGATCTGCTTTCCGTTTATTTCGCCGGTTTCCATGACTGCTCGCATAATTAGTGGGGAGTGCATGCCTGGCCAGTGATTTGGCCATGTCGCTCCCGATCCTGGTGTGGGAGCGATATATGGTCCGGGGATGTATCCCTCTTTGTACGGATCCATTGTAGACTCTGCTATTTCCGTAGGAGTCCAGTCTGATACTATGCTTGTAGATGGTTTACGCATGTTGTCGCCGAAGTATCCTTGAGGTAGACTTGTCGTGTTCATGTCTATTTCGCGTGCCATCTTTTTGGCTGGCTTTCTTCCTCTAGTTCGTATATTTCGTACCATCATTCAATCCTCCCTATGATTAGACCCACAAAGATTCCGCCGAACACTCCGGCGAGAAATCTGCTGGTAGTCTCTGACACTTCTACACCTCAGTTGGCGTATACGAGGAATAGTCCGAGAACTGCAACTGCGGCAATTGTCTTTGTGCTGACTCCAGCTATCTCGTCGGGGATGCCGCCGTAGATTCCTGCTGGGTTTGTTGGTTGGTTTTCCATCGAGTTTGGTATTAGCATTTGTCCTGCTTGGAACTCTAGTTCTGCGCTACCGATTCCGTAGAATCCGTGCGATGGTAGGTCTCTTTGTCCTGGTCCATCGCCAAAGTAGTGTAGCTTTCCGTCACCATTTGCAGTACTTCCTAGTCCGAAGAATCCTTTGGAGGTTGGTGTAGGTCTTCGCATTCCAAAGCCTCTATGGTTGTTTCCATAGATGTGTCCTTTGTAGGTTAGTGACTCTGGTGTCTTGGGTAGTTTACCCAGTCTTTTCTGTGTTGATAGATTCATTGCTGACATATTGCTCACCTTACTTGTAATAGCGGTTGAATAGTAGGACCGACGCTACTCCGACAACAGCGCCGGATATAAGGACTCCCCAAGTTTCTCCTGTTGACCAGTTAACATCTCCCATGTCTTTGAACTTAGGAGCTTGTAGAATTTTGTACGCATGATCTGACTTAGGGATGGCTCCTATGCTTCCGATGTTTCTTGTGTTGCCTAGTTCGCTAAATACTCCCATTAAGTCACTTCCTTTTGTATCCCAGTAGTCCTGCTATTGGGTGATATCCTAGTATGTTTCCTATACCGCTTATTGCTTTGCGCATGATCGGGGCTCGCATTGTTTCCACATTTGCCATGAGTGGGTATACGTTGGATATAGGTACTGACTCTCCTATCTTGAACTCTGGGTATATGAGCTCTATAGGTATCCAGCTATCTCCGAATTCTCTAGTGGGGGAGAATGTTTTCGTGACTAGCATGACATGGTTGAATACTCCGTCGTTATTTGAGTCCACGATTAGGGCACCCACCGGGTAGCCCATGGATCCAAGTAGTGCTCCTCCGAGGATAACGAAGTCATCGCAGTCGCCAGCAGAAGTTCCATTTTCTATGTCACGGATGAGTCGACGAGCGGTGTGGAAGAACTCGACATTCCACCCATCTTTCCTGTACACCATGTAGTTTTGTACCCACTTGGTGATTGCCTTTATTTCTCCCAGTTCGTCGTGTCCTCGGACTCCCGCGTTGTTTAGGATCTGTACCGCTTTTTGTCGCACTAGTTCGTCTCGCATGCCATCTTCGATAAGATCTGTCAGTATCCTGACTACTCCTTCGAATCTTTTTTGTGGAGCCACACCGGGTTTGAATTTGACCCGTAGGATACTCCCATCTGCCATTCTGTTCACGATGCTCGACCCAGTTGGCCCATGTAGCTTGCTCGTATAACGTCTTCTCTACAGTCATACTCATAAGTCGGATGAAGGCTAGTCGTAGTTATGGGGCGCAAAGTTGTCTTCACTATAGCAGGGGAGCCGGTGGCTCAAGGTCGGCCTAGATTCAGTAACCGAGGAGGCTTCGTCAGAACTTACGATCCGGCCAAGTCTAGGAACGCTAAAGACCACATACGGTATGCGGCACAGGAAGCCATGGAAAGCATGGAAGGTCCGCTCGAGGGTCCTATTCACTTCAAGGCGCAGTTCGGAATAGAGATGCCCAAGTCAATGGCTCGCAAGCGAACTCCTAGAGTTCGTGAGTGGCGGATTAAGAAGCCGGATCTCGACAACTTGGCCAAGACCGTAAAGGACGCTTGTTCGAAGGTGGTCTACCTTGACGATAGCCTAATCGTACGCATGACCCTAGAAAAGATACAGTGTGCGCAGGGAGAAGCTCCATTCACTAGAGTGTCTTTTGAAGAGATCAACCAAATCGAGACGGATTGAGGTCCTTCTTCGATCTCGAGGGATTGAGGTTCTTCTTGGTCCTCGACGGGTTCAGATCTTTCGGCTGTTCGGCGAAGAACTCGTCGTCGTCATCGTCGTCGAAGAAGTCGTCTACTCCGTCAATTAGTTCTTCGATGGTCGGCTCTTCGAAAACCTGCTCTTGTACCGGTTCAGGAAGCTGAGGTAGCTGAGGCATGGTGATGCTAGGGGTTGGTACTTTGAGTTGTGAGGATCCAGTATTTGACTGCATGAACCCCATGATTTCTTCCGCGCTGTTCATCAATTGCTTCCACTCTATTCGCTTTGCTTGGTCGATGTATGTAGTCACGTCGACACCTCGAAGATTATCCAGGACTTCCCCTAGACCATCCTTGTTTTCTTTCAATTTTTCCACTACATCTGCAATGGGTTCGAGGTCTAGATCTGCTATGTCTACGCCTACCTTCTTGAAGAGTGCTCTTGCGTCTTCCAGGTCTTCGGTGAACGAGTCTACCTTGACATTAGCCTTGTCTAAGGTATGTTCTAGCTTATCCATGGCGTCCATGATCGAACTCAAGTGGTCTAGTGCTTCTGCCGATTGGCCGTCGAGCCTGATGGTTAGCCATGCTATGACTGAATTGATTGACCCGTTCATCACTGCGAGTGCTATGACGCCAGAAAAGGTGAGATCTGTTCCGATATAGACGAACAGGAATGCGAACATCCCCGTACCGGGTAAGATGAACAATGCGAGGTATACCCATAGTGGTAGGTAGGAGTGCTCTTGCATCACTTCTTCGATATAGTCGAGTCCTTCTTCGTCTGATAGTATCATGTATATGCCTCACTGGGGAGAGCCTTGGCTCGCTTTATCTGCCGCTGCCGCTTGGAGTAGGTATCTTGCGATCTCTGCGACTTCGGGACGCAGCAGGTATTCGTAGTCGAACTTGATTGCTCCTGTGTCCTTGAAGGGTTGTAGTTCTGCCAGCAGTTCTTCGTATGAGTTATCGGAGAAGAGTCTGTAGAATTCTGGTCTCTTGCGTAGTTCACTAACGACTGCAGCTATGACTATCGCTCCCGGTGCTTGACCTGGTGTAGTTCTTTCGCGAAGATCCCTCAATCCGAAACAGATGTCTCTGAGGTTGCGCACTAGTAGCATCTTTTCTCCCATCGCTTGTAGCTTAATTTGGGGAATAGCTTCTGGCATTTGTAGCATCACTACGTCGACCGACACGTCCACTTGTTCCTGCACTGCGCTACTCACTTGTGGGTCCTGCATTGCTGGTCCCAACATTTCAGAGAAGGACGCGAACAGTATCTTGGAGAACTCGTCTTTGGTCATTTCTTGAGGTATGGGCGATTGTGGGGCCGGTTGCGGGGGCTGAGCCGCTGCCGGTTGTTCGTCGAAGAAGACTCCGTCTAGTCGCTGTTGTTGTGGTTCTTCCACCATTGGTAAGTATTGCTGTGGCGGTTGGACAGCGCTTGGTTGCTGGACCACCGGTGCTTGTTGTGGAGGTAGAGGCTGAGCGTATGGATTGTACTGTGTGTCGTCGTACCCTGCCGGGATTTGTGTCGCTCTTCTAGCTCCGAGTGCTCCGCCTATTCCAGCGACCGCTTCCTTGAGTGTGTCTGAACCTAGTACGTCTTTGACGCTGTCTTTCCAGTTCTCTTCTTTTCCGCCGATCATTTCGTCTATCATCTTTTCTTGAGCGGCTTCCATTAGCTTTCCTTCGAATCCTCTATCGTTAGAGCGCTTGAATGATTCTCGTAGTAGCGTGGTTTGTTGTTGCATGAACTGTTGGTCTCTTGCCATTTGTTCTCGACGCATGTCTGCTTCTCTTTGTTGGTCGCCCTGTCGCTGTTGCATCATTAGTTGTGCTTGGAACTGTTGCTGTTGCATCTGCATGCGTTGCTGTGAAGTCAAAAAGTGCATCATGAACATCATGTTGTTCGATTCACTGCTACCTTGGTTGTTCTGTGTTCCCTGCATCTGTGTGGCCATCATTTGCTCCATGGGGTCGGGCCCCATGTCCATGGTTGGTGACAGTGTTTGTGCGGGCGGTTGTGTGTTGTGCATCGCATTGATATTCTGTTGTGCTGTAGGGACTGCGGTCATGGATCCACTGCTTTGTGATCCGGATAGTGCCGTCTTAGGATCGAGCCCTTGCCGCTTCAACCATGCTGCATAGTATCGCTTGACTTCTTTCATTGGCGCTCCACTCTTGTCGACCACTGCTTGGAAATCTGGATTGTGTGAGCCGTCGTGCATTGCCATTCCTCCTTCAGCAAATGGTGTGCCGTCGTACCAGTCTTCGTTCGTGAAGATGTTCTTCATCAGTTCTAGGCGCTCTTTGGTGGTGAGCGTGCGCCATTGTAGTGCGTCATTGGATTCGTCTTCTCCTTCGTATTCGTCGTAATCGTCGTCCATCTTCATTCCTCCAGTGGGTTCCCGTGTTGATCACAGTCTACTTCTTCGTCGTTTTCGTCGATGAAGTAGTATGTCCCAGAGTCGGGGTCTCTGTAGACTACGAACTCGTCGTCTGCACTTGCTTTCATGCTGCTGTCAAAGCCTTGCTTCATCTTCATGATTCCTCCGACCAGTCTTCCTCCGACCATTCCTCCGAGCTCTGCCAGTCCTTCCTTGACGACATCTTCGGGTGTCCTGATCCTAGGGTTGTCGCTAATTGGGATGCCTTCTTCCATGAGTGTGGCCATTGTTCCCATCAGGTTGCTCCTAAAGTCAGGGATGAGGTGGGGAGCCAAGTACGGGTTGGCGATCAGCTTAGCATACAGCTTGTTGATCTCGTCTCGGTATTCCTTCAACTTCGCTGTGACGTCTGAGTTGACTATGTCAACGACTTCTGCTTGTTCGAAGAATTCTTTTTCGTCGACCATGTTCTCACCTCACTCGTACGGGTTGACTTTCGGGTTGTCCCTTGCGTCGGTCGATTCGTCTTCCTCTTCTTCGTCTTCTGACTCGTAGTCTTCTAAGAATCCTTCTATGTCTTGGAGTGCTTCGAGGATGATTGCTTGCTTTGTTTGTTCGATTAGCGTTGGTTCTGTCCAAGACAAGGACACTATTGTTTCCCATGGGTACATGGTCAGACGAGTTTGCATGAGGTCCTTGCCCTCGGTATCGGTTCCAATCTTTTCGACGGTCTCAATGTAGAGACCCTCAGCGCCCTTCAGGATTTGCACATCTTCGAAGGTGGTATTTTCGGGTTCAGACTTCACGACTACAGAGTTCACTTTCTGCTGCATGAACCGAAACAGCTTACATCGGGTAGATAAGGAAAGCGGCAGACTAGCTCGAATCGAATTGTGATATTTTTATGAATAATCTAGTAGGTGTTAAGTAGCGGTACTTGTGGTCGATGGTACATGAGTGGAAACGGTAGAGGTCGTAAGGTAGGCGGTACTCAGCGGTACGACCCAAGTGATCCGGAAACCTGGCCGATGATGTGGCAGAAGAAAGAAGCCAAAATTTTGTACATGTTTGACATTATTGCTGGTGGTAAGTTACCAAATTCACCTCGTCAAGATTACATCGACACGATGATGGAAGATAAGCGACAATATGCTGTTATGCTTAATGAAGATATGATAGGTATGATAGCAGATATCAATGCTATGTATAAGATTGGAGGATTCAGTAGGCTCCCCTTACCTGTGGCGGAACGAATTGCTACACTATATTCTGGCAACAAGTTACCCTTCAAACTAGACGAGGTAGCTTTCCCTGACCCTTCTTACCGACCGTGGAAGCCTAGCGACGTGATACGCATGTCACTAATGGTGTTTAGACTATACTTGATGGGCAGCGATCCTATGTTCAATAGAGTGTTTAGTAAGACACTCGACTTGAAGGGCGACACGATCACTATGGAAAAGCTGGTAAGAAGCGTAGAGAAGATGGCTTCGTACGAAGGGATGTTCGAGATCGAAGACACTGGTGACTTCGACTTCGACAACCTAGGTGATCTAGAGTTCTTGTTCGACGAAGATTAGAATTCCTCGTCCATTGCGAACTTGGTCACGGATGTGGTAGTGACCCCTGCTTTCTGGTATTCGCCCACTCTTCTTTCGAAAAAGTTGGTCTTACCTTGCATCGATATTGATTCCATCCATGTGAAGGGGTTAGCGGTATTGTAGTGCTTAGAGTAGCCCAGTGTAGTAAGTAAGTGGTCGGCTACAAACTCGATGTACTCGCACATTTGCTTAGCGTTCATGCCTATGAGGTTCACGGGTAATGCGTTCGTGACAAAGTCCTTCTCTATCTCGACTGCTTCGGTGATGATGTCTAGTGCGACTATTTCTGGAACCTGGTGAACTAGCTTGCTGTGTAGCATACATGCGAAGTCTCGGTGTAGCCCTTCGTCTCTTGAGATGAGTTCATTGGAGAAGGTGAGTCCTTTCATCAAGTTCCTCTTCTTCAGCCAATATATTGCGCAGAACGATCCGGAGAAGTGGATGCCCTCGACTGCGGCGAATGCGATCAGTCTCTCGCCGAACGATGCTCTTTCGGAGTCGGTCCACTTTAGTGCCCACTCTGCTTTCTTCATAACAGATGGTATGGTCTCCATAGCACGGAAGAGTCTGTCCTTTTCGGCCTCCTCGTCGATGTATGTGTCTATGAGCAAGGAGTATGTTTCTGCGTGAATGTTTTCCATCATGATTTGGAATCCGTAGAATGCTCTTGCTTCTGGCCACTGCACTTCGTTGGAGAAATTGACGGCGAGGTTTTCGTTGACTATGCCGTCACTTGCTGCGAAGAATGCAAGAACGTGCTTCAGAAAGTGTCTTTCGTTGTCGGTGAGGTTCTTCCATTCTTTGAGATCGTCGGCGAGGTCCAGCTCCTCTGCTGTCCAAAAGCAGGCCATCTGTTGCTTGTATGCTTCCCAGATATCGGCGTGCTGTATGGGAAAAAGGACGAAACGGTCGTTACTAGGAACTAGCATTGGTTCGTCTTGTGGGTACTTGACTGTGATCGGGGTTTGACTGATTTTTGTGTTCATTTCGGGTTCACCTGGAGAGCGTATTTTGATCCAGGTCGATACCTCACATAAACCCTTTCCGTGACAAGTTCAGTTGTCACGCCGAGATAAGAATCTCGGACAACTCTAGACTATCGGGGGAATTGTCTTGGTGCTCTCGGAAGTGATCTTCCATGAATTGTAGTGCTTTCTTTTTGGTGGTGAAGGAGGCGACTGCCCCGAGAGTGTGCAGTTTGACTGTGGGTTCTCCTACCCTTCTCACTTTCTTTTCGATTTTGTCTTCATCGATCTCGGCTTCGTCAGTCACTCCGAGCATGATGATGTTCTCAAGTTCTCCGTCAGAGTTCTCTTCTTTTTCACTCAACACTACATCGTACACTTGTTTTCTGCCCAGCTTGGGGCAATCGGATTTGGAACACCATGTGGCTCGACGCTGGGGATTGTGTACCACCCAGATCGACTTCGGCCTGAATGGGTTCCACATCAGCGACCACCCGCTTGACCGCCATTGACAACAATGTCTTTGACGCCTTGCGGAAGCTTGCACTCTAGTCCGGGAAGAGGGTGTCTAGGAACATACTTACCCATCCTAGCATAGCGCATCTTTTCGAGTTCGATGAGCTTATTGTCTTTGAGTAGTTCTCGGTCGACATAGATGGTATTGTTGTATTCTCGTTGCCACCAAGTTCTTGTTATCTTAAACGCCATTTGGTTTGTAGTGTTGATCAACAAGCACTCGCTGGTGGGTCCCAGCCATAGCTTCCACGAATCGGTTGGGGTGCATGTATATCCTGCCGGTAGGGTTGACTCCGCTATTTGCTTGAGCCTGATCGCCACTTCTTTTTTCTCGGTCTCCGAGAACTTCCACGGTTTCTTCGCTAGTTCTTCTGTGGCACTGATGAATAGATTGCATAGTGAAAGCTTGTCCTTTTCTTTCTCTGCCTTCTTTGGTGCCGCCTTCTTTGGTGCCGCCTTCTTTGGTGCCGCCTTCTTTGGTGCCGCCTTCTTTGGTGCCGCCTTCTTTGGTGCCGGGGCTTCTACTACTGTGGGTTCTTCAGTGGGTAGGTGGTATGATCCTTCCTTGTATAGCTTCCATGCTGAGGAGATTTCTTTCTGAGGAGTCCCCTTGAGAGCGGCTCGGAATTGGTTATACGATAGGTCAGTCATCAAAAAGCTCTACGCCTTCATCCGCCTTATTACGTTTTTCTATAATTTGTCGGTATGACTCCAATGCTCGGTCAAAGGCGTTTTTCTTGACACCAGGGATGTTTTTCATCTTGGTCTTGGTGATCTTGAGTCCTAGCTTGGCTGTCCGAAAGTACACCCATGCGGCTGCGATAGTGAGGATGTCTTGCTCTCGATTCGGTGGCCTACCCGCTTCTTCAAATTGCTCTATGACAATGGTTATGATACCAGAAGGTATGTCTACTGAATTGCCTACGAATCGTATGCTGTCTAGCATTGGGTCTAGCTCCCCTACATCTGGTGCGAGTATCCTTAGTGCTTTCAAACAGTTTTCTGTTCGAGCCCTACTTGTCTTGATCACCTTGTAATCTGCTGCATCTATTCGTATCCTAGACTGGTGCATTGCAACTGCGAGTATTTTTGGTTCTACCAGTTTCCCCGAAAATGCTGGCTGGTTAGCGTGCTCTAACTTCCTTACTCTATCAATGATAGCGAACTCATTATCATATAGGTATAATGATAGTTGTGGATTTAGAACAAAGAGTGCAGATGCTAACTTCGCCAGTCCGTTTCTTCTAACAATGATCGCCCTCTCTTCGGGGGTTTGTTCGACTACCCGCTCGCCTTCGTTGACAAATGCCTCGTCATTATCGAATGCTTCTCCGTCGTCGTCATCGTCGAAGAGACCGTCGTCGTCGTCAGGCTCCATGTCAAGGACCGCGCTGCACTTGGGGCAATACCATTCTCCACTGTCGTCGTCCATCTGTAGTCCCCCTTGTGCCCAGCTAAGGGCTGGACACTTTGACGGTTCTACTGGTGGTCTGTTGAGACACTCAAAGTCTGTCCCTACTATGTTTTCGAATGGATTCGAGGCCAATGTATGTCACCCCCTCGTGAATAAGCACCGGGATCTCACTGCTATTGGTGATGCCTTGGATCGCCAGCATGATTGGTGACCCTGAATAGGACATGTCGACGTACCTGAAGGGCTTGCCTGTGTCGTATAATAGTGTGCGGGCTGTGGATGTGTCTTTGTCTTTGTTCAACCCAAACAGCGCTGGCTCCATGTGTGTCCGACTACAGCAATGACCTTAACAGTTATGACACCGATGAAACTGTGGGGTGTTATGGAAGACATTACTTCGGTGTGGTCTAACCTCGGAAGCGGGATGGGAATGGCACCACAGGTTAGAGATGAACTAGAGAAAATGAGAGTAGAGATTAGGGACATCAAGTTGAGCGTTGCTAAGGACATAACTGAGCTGCGAGAAGTCGTAGGGAAGATAGGGTATGAGCTAGATCGAGTGATCTCGAAGCAACTATCGATCATGACTCGTATCGAAGGTCTGGAGAGTCGCGCACAAACCATCGGCGGTGTGAGTGGTGAGTTCAATGCATTCGCATATGTGCAACTTGACGAACTAGAGCTCTCTAAGGATCAAGAACAACAACTTTTGGAAGAGCGAGCAATTGACCCGATCCAGCCTACCGGCTCCGAAGAAGTCGAAGATGTGCCCACAAATAACGCTGTCGAAGAGCAAGAGCTCTCTGACGAAGAAATCGCAATACAATTATACGACACGGTGTTACATGCCATAGCGGTCGATGGTGGTATCTTGAATAATCGGATGCACGCCAAGTACCCTGCTGAATTGGAAGTGACGGCTGGTGCCAAGAAGATACTCAAAGGGTACCTAGCCGATAACTCTGAAGTTGAACAATCAAAGAGGGATCGCTTTAGAACTCTCTACTACAAGAAGGGAGGTGACCCTGATGAACTATACAAGCAGCTCTATGGCTAAGGATCTTCTATTGGATAGGACGGTCGAGGTCGAACTGTATTACACAGACACGTCGTGGCCCAACCTAATCACTGAAGGCAAAGTGGACACGGGTGCTGATAGCTGCAGCATAGACTCGGGGTTAGCCGAACATCTTAGCTGGGAAGTCGTGCGTCACAAGATAATCAAGAATGCAATGGGGAGAGAGCGAAGACCTGTATACCGTGGCAAAGTCACCATTCGTGGTATCGAGTTCTGGATGGAAGCGACAGGTGCGGATAGGGCGGAATTGACTCATGCGATTCTAGTTGGTCATTGGGTGATCAAAGACCTCATACTGCTCGAAGAAGAGTAAACGTGACTTAGCTTAAGTCACGTTGGTGAACTAAAGAGTGGACTGAAAGGTTATCTAAAAAATCAATATATTAAGGAGAGCGTGACTTATCTCTTGTCCCGTTTAATTTTACAGTGACTTAGCAACTTGTCACCCTTTCTACTTCCTCTCCCTCTACTATACTAACTCTTTCGATTACGTTATATATTATGATACTAGATTCTTCTTTGTGTTCAACCCTTAGAAAAAACAACGTGACAACAGGATAAGTCCCGGTCAATTGCCGGGTTCTTCGCAGTGTTCCTTTTAGCAACAGAGTGACTTAACCACTTGTCACCCACTTGTCACCCATAAACGATTATATGACATGAGGAGCAGTAGTGCTCCTAACCTTTTTGCTAAGTCACTCAGTCTTCCAAGACTACACCAAGGTCCCTGCAAAGTTCCTTGTATCGATTCCTGATGGTCACTTCGGTGACTCCAGAAATTTCTGCGATCTCTCGCTGAGTCCTTGTCTGATTGCACAACCTACAGGAGACATATAGTGCGGACGCTGCAATTCCCGTGGGAGTCTTACCGTGAGTCAACTCCCGCGCAGCGGCTCGGGCTAGTAGATCCAAGCAGGTTCGTTCCACCACCGAATCGAGTCCAAGCAGGTTGACATATCTGCCGACGTAGACACTAGGGTCCACAGGAGCAATGCGAACCCTAAGCGAAGCTTTGAGCGTCTTATATGCTCGGGTCAACGTCTTCCTTTTGATCTTGGTCTTGGTCACCACATCGTCGATGCTCCGAGCAGTACCCATTTTCTGATTAGCCAGGTACACAGACGCCGCCGACATCGCTTCTATACTGCGCCCACGAATTAGATCCTCCATGATCGCCCTTCTGTAGTACATCGAGGCCTCCTCCCTCACGGTCTTCGGGAGACCCAACAGGCCACACACCCGGTCTATCTCCAATAGTGCCGCCTTCAGGTTTCGCTCCTTAGTTCCAGATATTTTGGCCCTACGCTGCCATTTACGCATCCTATGGTACTGTGCTCGCTTCTTGCCAGTGATGGCTTTGCCAAGATAATCGGTATTCTGCCACCCTATGTCCGTAGTCAGCCCCTTGTCCTGGTATAGAACTGAAGTAGGTAGCCCGACATGTGACTTGTCATCCGACTCGTCAAACGATCTCCAGTCAGGCCCGACATCTATCTCCCTGTCCGCTAATACCAGGCCACAATCCTTGCACGACCGTTCACCCCTTGTCGAATCAGCGATAATTTCTCTGGAAGAACATTCGGGGCATTTTACCAGATCATCGACTTCCATGTCCCGCTTTCTATACCTCCGATATATAAACAATACATCGATGTCTACATCCGTCAATCTCCGTCACTATTATATGGGACCGAAAGAACGGAAGGTTCCCCTGGAGATACAACATGACCGAGAAAACACCCGACAACAAGAAGATAGCACGAATAGACATCAAGCTACTGAACGACACAGCAAGAGAATTCTTGAGACTAAAGCTCGCATTGGAGAGCGAACTCGGAATGAAGATCACCAATACGCAGGTAGTGGAGTACATGCTCCACACCATCGCTCCGAAGACAGTGATAGACGAAGAGTGATACCATGTCACTCACCAAGCAACGGGCCGACCAGGCCACCACTCTCTTACGAGAAGCTGGCTTCTCCGATGGAGAGATATGGCAGTTCAGAGACTCCAAACCGAAGCAGTCTAGGGTGAACAGGTCCAATTTCCCCTCCGAAATCTTGACTCTACTAGAAACAATTGGGACGATTACCCGAGAACAAGTCAAACAATTGCCATCCTGTCCCAAAGCAGGTCCAAATCAGCGCAAGACAATCGGTAGAGCAATGGACAAAGTCCACAGAGAGCTCGCCGAATCGGGACGTGAAGGCTTGGACCGAACGGTCAAGAACACATGGAGGATCGCAGGTTGGCAGGCCAAAGACTATGAACTGGGGGCGGAGGCAGAGAAACTCCTGCAGGAAAAGGGAAGAGTGGACATATTGGTCTCACCCTTCTCTGGCAAGGATTACGACAAAACCAGCAAGTACCTGCTGGCAAAAGGGTACGAAGAAGGAACATACGGTAAATTTACGAGGAATGACATATGAGCGAAGAAAGAGAAGAAATGGATGTATCTGACACTTGGTCAGCACTGCAGAA
>Ga0181418_1000398_pt1 | contig 14689 bp, 9 predicted proteins | sample 41SPOviralmetaG_FD_130143 | JGI IMG/M metagenome (GOLD analysis project Ga0181418, IMG submission 130143) | Marine viral communities from the oligotrophic San Pedro Time Series (SPOT) site, San Pedro Channel, CA, USA - 41 SPOT_SRF_2013-03-13 | ecosystem: Environmental > Aquatic > Marine > Strait...
GTTTGAAGCAATAAGATACTCATTTTTTGCACTATCTCGACCCCACCCAAAGAACAAAGCACCAAATTGGTCGGTTCTTAGGTATATGTTGTCATCATTAGTTCCTGCTCCTTCTCCATAGTTCCAAATGTGTTGGTTACTATTATTGCCATCCGATTTGAATACCATAGTAGTAGCCCAAGGTCTAGAGTAGATAGCATCCGAAGTTTTGCTTATATCCGAACTATGTGCAGCAACAGTAGTACCCGTGAATCCCATTGAAATAGGGTTCTTAGATGAGTAGTTAGATACTTGCTTAGTGTGTTCACTAGAACCACTAAAGTCTAAAGCCTTAGTCCAAGGTGTATCGTTAGTCTGTACAGGTGCAACGTCTGTAGCTGTTACCGTCATTGTTCCTGTTGAACTACCATAAGAGTTTGCTCTTGTTACACTAACTGTGTAAGTAGTATCTGCTCCAACATCTGTAAGAGTTCCTTGTATAAGTGAATATCCGTCATATACTAATCCACTACCTGAAGGGGTTATAGTTACAGAAGTAGACCAAGATGCACCTGCAGGAGTAACTTGTATATTAACGCTAGTTCCTTCTTCTTGTGTAATGTCAGAAGCACCGAAAGCTGTAGGAGTTAAATCTGAGTTACTTAAAGATGTAATCTCTGTGTAAGCAGCAGATTGACCTAGTGTTAAATCAGCAGCAGGAGCAGAAGTTCCATTCATTACTCCGTTAGTGTCAGGCATATACCAAGTAGTATTTGTTGGGTCATCAACGTAAGTATGTGTATGACTTGTTCCTGTTCCGCCATTTTGCTCATCATAGTAGTTAGCTTCTTCTTCAGTAGCAAATAAAGGATATTCAAAGTTACCGTCAGGGCTTTCTATATATCTAAAATACATCGTAGGAGCTTCTTCTTCTAATAAATGAACCTTAGGTGCTGAAAACACTCTAGGAGCAGAGTTAGCAGATTTAATACCTAAATGAAATTCAGAACCTTGAGCTACAGGATAATTAGTTCTTGCGTGAACTATCCAAGTGGTATTATCATCTTGTAAAGAAGATATAGATATAAAACCATTTTCGTCTATACCTACCTTCATTTTTACAGGTTCTCCCGCTAACCATTCATCTTGAGACTCCCAATTACTCCAACCTGAACGCATAGAGTAAGCGGTGTTAGCTCCGTAGTTAGTCCAAGAACCATTAGGTGTTGGATGAAACCAATGTGAAAACTGATATCCGTAGTGAGCTGAGTTTCCTGAAGCAAATGTAGAAGGGTCTGCATAATTAATGTTACCTGAGTAATATCCATTATCATAAGAAGCTTGAGTATGTACAAGTCCAAATCCAATTTGTCCTTCTCCTCTTATATCAAAAGTAAAATACTCTCCTGCTTGATTAATAGTAGCAGTAGATTTAAGTCCTGCATAGTTTCCTGAGGCTGAGTTAGTAAATACATCATCCCCTGCAGGGTCAATAGCTGTAGAACCTTCTAAAGTATATCCTGCGTCTTCTCCTGATACATCAGCAATCATTGTGCTATAAGGGTCAGAGATTACAACAGATTCAAAAGCACCTACTGTAAACAGCTCATTAAGCGTGTTAACAACGTCATTAAGTCCACCACTAACAGCTACGTCATTTATACATACGTTAGACGCATCTAAGTTGGAGAATAATGTTCTGTCTCCACTAATAGAATGTATTTCTACATTTCCACCTTCAGCAACAGCTTTGATTGTATTTACACCAAAAGAATAACCATTATCTAATATAATAGAAGTTGATGTATCATCTAATTTAAAACATACAGTAACACCGTTAAGGTCACTACCGTTAGACTCAGGAGACACACCTACAACTCTTGCAGCAGAAGATATATAGTCAGCAGCTTCTTGAGCTGTAGTGAAATTTGAGTTATCAGCTCTTGTAAACTCAGTAAAAGGTATTTGAAAATACTCATACTCAGTTACACCTGTTTGTGCAGTAATAATATCATTAACAATATTAATACTATCCGCTACATCGTCATCAACGTATGCTGTTAAACATGCGTTCCAATATGTTGGGTTTGAAGAACCATGAAAGTTTACACAGTTCCCTTGTTCGTTTCTTTCTACTCTAATTGCCATAGTTAAATTATCTTAATATAGTTACTAATAATCCTAAAGGTTGAATGATAACTGGGTTATCTGACTTGATAGCTGGTAACGTCAAAGCATTAACATCTTCGTTAGAAGTAATCCAAGCAGATATCTCAACACGATTCAAATAAGTTTTACCTACTGTACCGCCGCCATAAAATATAGGCTGTGCTGTAAGTGGGAATGTAAATGTAATATCCCCTGCATCATTTCTGTTTGAGTACCATAAAGCAGGCTCAACAGTTGTGTTTGCAATCTGTGGGATAATATTAAAGTCAAAACGTACTCTTAACTGGTCTCCGTATACTAAGTCGTTAAGCTTTATGCGGCCTGTACTTCCTTCAAATCCTGTAGAACCAGAAGCTCCGTAAGCAGAGTCAAAATCAAAGTCATAATCGAATAAAGATGATACGTTAGAAGGTAAGTTAGCACCTTCAAATAATCCTATTCCTTTAACTCCAGAAGGTTGAGGTTTACTCCAATAAGGATTGTCAACAGCTTCATGAACGCTTCTACTTAAAGACATTACCTTGTATGTCTCGTTTTCTACATCTGTAGCATTGTAGTTTATACCAGCACCAGCTTCCCATACAAAGTTGTTAGAGATTGGTTTGTCGGCAAATGCTCCTGAATGAGAATATCCAGTAGCTTCTGGACTACCAGATGCAGCTTCACTTGTAGATTGTCTTGATGAAGAAATATTTGTAACAACTCTAGTAGATTCTAGGTCATTAAAAGGGTGTTGAGAGTCATCAGTACTCTTAACGTTAGTTCTTATAATTGCCATGTTTTAGTGTTTATTTGTTGTCAATTGATTTTAATTTTCTAATCGCCCAATTAACACCAGAAGCTCCACCCCATCCTAACCAAGCTACATAACCTCTATCTTTCCAAGGTGTAGATTTAAACTTAGCGTCTATAGCAGCATTCTTTTGATGTCTCTTAAACGAAGCCATACGAGCGATAGTTGAACGAGATAGGTTAGCTTTACGAGCTAATTGCGATGCTCTGGTCCAACCAACTCTAGTCATCCCTTTAACTTCTTTACCATACTTCTCTTTCCAAGCTAGCACTCTTTTTGCATTATTAACAGCAGACTGAGGATAGTCATTATACGTTGATAATTCGATATTATTGACTTGAGCCATAAGCTCTTCAATTTCGTATAACTTAGCCATTTGGTCAGCAGATAATTCAGATTCCTCTTCAATGCTTTCTTGTGGTCTTTCATTTTGTTTGTCTGTAAAGAATCCTTCTATACTAAATCCTTTTACTCTTTCTGTTTTTACGAACTCTTGCCAAATCTCGTCATTATTTACTTTAACTGAAACCATCCATGTTCCTACAGGAAGGTTAAGTCCGTAAGCTCTTGACTTGTCAGCTTTATCGTCTTCTATAATCCAAGACTCTACAACAGATAAATCCTCCAAAGTTTCCTCGTGTTCTAAGGTCGAATTATTCTGCTTACCTCTAGCTAAAAATAGCTGAGATGCTTTCCTTACAGTTTCTTCAGAGAATGTAATATAATATTCTTTATCTCCTGAACGTCTGTATATTTTTTTGTTAGGTATAAGAGCAGGACCCATAAGGATTCTCTTCTCTTTGCTTACCTCAGCAAGCTTAACTTGTTGTGAAGAAAGCACTACGAAGTCTTCTTCTATAGCAGGGTTCTCTACAATAGAAATAGCTTCTATACCTCCCATTTCTGCTTCTTCATCTATGAAGAGCTCAAATATATCTAAATCTTTCATAAGTATATAACGATTACGATTTTATTTATGTTTAATCTCCTAGACTTGCTTGAGTCTGGATTGTATGGTCTAATTGTTGCTGTGAAGTCATTTGACTTGATACAACGTATGCTTGTACTGGGTTCTGGTTAAATTGAGAGCCTACACCTTGAGCTAATTGATTAACTCCTGTAGAACCTACTAAGTTAAAATCAAATTCTCTTGACGGAGCACCTCCACCAGTAGCACCTCCACCGCCACCACCGCCGCCAGAACTTCTCGACTGTAATGTAGTAGCTGCAATCTTAGCAATAGATATTCCTGCACCAATGTTATTCTTAAGTATTCTTGTCTTACCTAAAACACCTGCTTTAACACCCATAGCCTTGAAACCAGCAGATAAAGGAGGAGCAACTAAAGATGTAGCGGCAGCAGCAGAATCATAAGCACCTTGTTCTGCAAGCATGTTAGCTGTAATCTTTGCGTTAGCAGCTTGTGTGTCTACAATTACGTTTGCAATAGCAGAACCTTTCTGTAGTATTAATGCAGCAGTAGCTAGTGACTCATTCTGCCCAGCTATACTAGCAAATATATCTCCAAGACCTTGAGCCCAAGAAGCATACTCTAAGTTCATTTGTCTTTTAGCTTCTATCTTATTACGCTCTAACTCTATCTCTTGTTCAGCTTGAGTCATTTGAAACGCATGTCTCTCTCCTTGAATCATACGCTCAATCTCCATAAGTTGAAATCCTTCGTTTAAGAGGTTTTGTTTCTTTCTCTCTAGGTCATCTTCAAAGTTTTGTTGTTCCGCCTCCATACGAGCTCTAAACGCTTCACTCTGACCGTCTACGTCTTCTGCACCTACAGCACTCATAGGTCTGTTTAATCTACCAGCACTTGTACCAGCTCTAAGAGCATCTACTCTACCTTGATTTGCTTCTGCTTGTGCGAGTCTTGAGTTTACTAACTCTTCAGCAAACTTACGCTCTAATTCAAGCATCTTAACCTGTCTTTCAGCAGCATGTTTAACACCTATAGCTGTAAGAGCGTCTTGATATTGGTCTTCAGCCTGCACTTGAGTTTCTTGCCAAACTTTTTCAGCCTGAGCTCTTTCCTCGTTAGTTTTAGCCTTTTTCATGAAGTCATCATATCGCTGCTTCTGTCTCTTTAAGAACATATCTCTACGTCTCTTAACTTCATCTCTCTCGTATTTTTGCTTAATTTTCATTTTCTCAAGCTCATTTTCCTCAAGAAGTAAGTTTTCCTTCATGTATGCATCTAAGATTATTTTAGACAAATCTAATAACTGCTGTTTTAATATAGCCTTTGTTCTGCCAGAACCTCCTTCAGTTTTCATTGTAAACAAATCCCCTATATTAGGAATAATTTTAATCAACTTGCTTATTTCTTCTTGCTGCTTCCCTCTTTCTTTTGTAAGCTCCTTAACTTTATCAACCATAAAGTCCACACTTTTCTCTGCACTTAAAGCCATTTGCTCAACTCTATTCTCTCTACTTACAGCGCCTTCAAGAGCATCCTTATCTGCTTTAGCTCTAAGAGCTGTTGCTTCAGTTATTTTAGCGTTCAACTTAAAATTAGCCTCCTCTATCTCTAAAGTCTTTAATACAACCGCTCCGTACTTCTCTTCAACTAATGTTTGTATAGCTGTAGCCTTAGCCAAGTCTTCTAATCTTATTATCTTTTTTTCTATAGCTTGTACAGAGGCATCAGTCAATCTTCCGTTTTCATCTAACTGTACGTTTAAGTCCTTGTATTGACTGTTTATTCTTCTAACAGATTCCTTCGCTTCTTCTAAACCTAAAGTATTGTCTTCTTGTGCTCTTAACAATATTTTGAAATTTGAAGCAGCAGCAGCAATAGTTTCATTCATTGACTTAACATTCTTCTCAGCCTTGTTTGTTTGTGCGGAGAAGTAATCTAATGCAGCAATTACAGCTTGAAACGCAACTAGTATACCAAGAGGACCCATTAATGCAGAACCCATAGCTTTAAGTGCAGCACCAGCTCCACCAGCTTCTCTAGTCATAAAAGCAAAGTTAGATGCTAACTGTTGTAAGTTGTTCGCAACACCTCGAATACCATAAGGAGCATCCGATATAACACGACCAAATTCCAGTACAGATGCAGTAGCACCACCAGAAGCAGCAGAAGCACCAGCAATAGACCTACCTAGCTTATTAAAGCTATTTGCAGCAACATCTACGTTACCAGTTGATTTTATTTGACTAATATCTACACCTAATTGTTTTGCAGCCTGAGATGCTTGTTTAGCTGTTAATTTAATATTCTCAAAGCCTTTTTCTAACGACTTAAGTTGTATGTTACCACCTTTGTCTACTTCGACTTTAATTTGTATTCTTTGTTCTGCCATTACTTACGTTTTAGTATGTTTTTAAACTCAGACCAGTTTTCAGGTCTCTTATACTTTCCTTTTGCTATGTTGATATCCTCATCTCCAACGAAAAAATCATCGGAGTTGAGCATATCTATTATTTGTTTTATTATTTCCATATTAACTTAGTGTAAATGTATATACATCGCTAGGTTGACTCTCTACATCATCTAAAACTGCTGTTATATATACTTCATGACTACCAGCTCCAAAATCAGATACACTTAGCGTCATTTGAGCAGCATAAGCGTAATTTTGATGAAGAGCATCGTCTACATATACATTCCAGCTTAAATTCTCCATATAACCTTCATCAGTAGACCCCTTGAATATAAAAAGAGATGTTCCATTGTCTTGTACTACGTTTATAGAAGGCTTGTTTATATTGAATGTAGCGTAAGCTATATCATTCATTAATTCTAAGTCAGCCTTACCTGTAGATAGGTTTAATTGTAAAGAGTTTAATCTGTAACGTCTTCCATTAATTATAACGACATCATTCATATTTAATTTTGTCATTATGTTTACTGGTAAATGAGCAGATGTTTTTACTATTCTTGACTGTCTATCGTATATTTGCAACAAGTACCTTTTATAGTATGTGTTAAACAATCCAAACTCTTCGCTACCTTCTCCTTCCCATACATACCACTCATCAAACTCACTACCAAAGTGTAGAGTCTTTCTTGTGTTACCTATAGAGCTTGAAGGTCTTAAGTATCTATCTACAATAGTATAAGATGCTGAAGTATTGTTACCATTCTTGTCATATACACTATTATCTAAAAGTATTTCAACATTATTACCTGTAGAGTCTACCTCTGTGTCTATATTCTCCTCTAATTCAGCATAAAACAATAACGGTTTAGTTGTAATAGGATTTTCATCCTTGTTAGCTAACCAACCCCATTGAATAGGTAAAATATGATTCTCAGTTAACTGGTCGTTCATTCTTTCATACATAACCTTCTCAAAAGGTATTTTTACGTTATATTTACCACCGTCAAAAGCTAGTGGATTATATATGCTAGAGTTTAAGTTATTTAATAACTCATCCCCAAAGTCATCTCCAGTCCTCTCGTTAGCCTTTGTTATAGCTAGTGTTTTTGGTTTATCATATCTAAACTCTATAGAGCTATATAGATTGTTTCTGTTTACCTGCATATTATCTGTAGAAACATACCTTGTCAAATCAATAGCCTGTCCGTCAAAATAGTAAGAGTCTATACTCCTAACCCTTATCTGTCCGTTATACTCACTAAGACCGTTATCCTGAACGTAATAAGCTGTTAGGTTAAACATTTTAAATATACCTGTCAAGAAGTCTAATACTTTTATTTTAGGCATCTGTGTTAATACATCGACACCTAAGCTTGCAGTAGCGGTAGTTAATTGTATAGGGTTATCTGGATAAGTGTACAAAGCGTCGCCAAAACTTAAGAATGGGTCAATAGGCCAATCATTTTGTTGAGACTCATAAACCCTTTTTCTTACTCTTTCTATTTTAACGTTAGATAATGTAGCCTCTGATATACCTCCCTGAGAAGAAACCTTAATTTTAGGATAGAATACAGTATAGTAGATTCTATTAGAATGATTTGTACCAACGTTATTATAATACTCCATAGGCAACTCCCACTCAAAATTTGTAGTATTGCCAGTTGTTGTTAAAGATTTCTTAAAATCATCGTTATTTCCGTCGTATATATCAATAGTATATTCTCCAGAACCAACTACAGATACATCTAACTTAATTCTAAATGTGTATATCTCGTCTCTCCACCTGTGTATAGGGTTTCCGAACATATCCGAACTACCATCTAAATGAACGCTAGCTTCTCTATAAGCATGCAAGAAGTCTAGTGATTCTGGGTAATCAGACTCCAAAAAAACGTTATTGTAAGGTAGGTATATGTTACCCCTTTTGTCGTTTGTTGGTCCAAACCCTACTTGAGTCACGTCTAAGTCAGATAAACTAACTACTTCTGAAACATCATCAAGCTGATTATCTATATTGCCTTTTTCTCTATGTAATAGCATAGAAAGTTTCTCATATTGCTCGTTATTGTTGTTAAAGAAGTCATCACTAAAAGTTATACCGTATTTCTCTTGTATAGCTCTAATTATGAATTTAACCTTCATAGCAGGCTTTAAATCCTTGTAATAGAAGCCTCTCGGTGCTGTTGTAGCTGTAGGAAGCAAGTTTCTGCTTTCAACTCTGTCTTTTGGGTTAATTCCGTCTCCAGAATCGTAAAAATAGTAGTTTTCTGAGCTTACAAGAGGGAAAAACAAGTCTGGATTGCCATCTGTGTTTAAAGTTGTGGTATTTAACGTCTGATTATATTCTTGAAAGTCAAATCCATACAGTAATCCGTTATTTACAAGGTTAGAGCTGTAATTGAATGTAAATCCATCTAAAAGAGTGTTTGTAAGGTCTTTTAGTTCGTCATCCCCTATTAAATCCTTCAACTCTACTGTTTTACCGTAAAAAACAATACTATAGCTGTAAGGTCTACCATTTTGAACAGAAGAACCTGTTAAAGACACTCTTCCTTCTTTATAATCAGCTCCTCCTATCTTAATAAACGCTTTATGCTTGATTCTTTGGTCGAATCCACTAACCACATCAGCATTATAGAAGTGAGAGAATAAATTATTGTTAGTTTTTGATGCTGGTACAGTAAATTGCTGTGAAAAACCAGTAAAAACCTTAGAAATATCTCTAATATCTTTAATTTTATCAGTCATGTTAATATCCTCGAAGTCAAACATATCTACTTTTACATTTTCATAAGTAGTGTAAGAATCTGTAACTTCTCTTAACTCAACGTTAGATACTTGAAATTTGTAGTCTACACCTGTTTTCATGTAATCAAATAACCCTCCTTCGTTAAACATAGCTCCCCATATATAATAAGAATTTGAAGTATTACCAATATAACCTGCTGCACGACTGGACGTTGATGTTGGAATGCCGCACAAAATGATTCTACCACTTGTTGTGCTTGTTGCTTCTAAAGTTAGTGAAATACGCAACCAATCATTACCAAAATCTTCTATTCTTGCATCAGCATTATCTAAATTTCTTACTATTTCGCCATTCAATATATCAAAGTTTACATAAGTTAAATCAAAACCTGTACTTCCAGCCAATTGTAAATATTGAATATTATTATACTTAACAAAAAAACTTATAGTATAGTCATTGCCACTTGTTACGCTTGTATTTTGATATAAAAACCTATTGCTATTATTTGCAGTTTCAAAAACTTCATCAGACGTTAAAGTTCCATTAGGTGCTGTAATTTGATTTGAAGTAACTGTAAACTGAGACTTAGTCCAATTGCTATTACTAAAATCTTCACTATATAAAAGCTTATTAGCAGCACTGCTTGCATCGTCTGTAGCTCCAGATATTAATATCCTGTCTGAGTTAGAATTAGCTGTAAAATCATAACTCACTCTATTAAACCCTTCTAAAAGCGTAAATGTAGTATTAGAAGACGATAATCCACCTAAATCGAAATAATTATCCTGTAGTTTTACACCGCTACCCTCAGAACCAGAAGCACAGAATACATCAGCAGTAACTCTATATTTTTGTCCGTCAGTATAAGAAATTGACTGGTTTAAACTGTCATTAGCATTTTCAGTCTCTGAACTACCCTCTGTTTTTATGTAATCAGATAAGACTCCTTCATTAAGCATAGCACCCCACATAAACAAGCCGCTTGAATTATCCCCTATAAAAGAATAGCTGTCATCAACACCGATACCAATTACGACCCTGTCAGACGAGCTCGCTTGCATTGTTGAAATACATCTAAACCACCCATTTCCAAAATCTAAAATTTCAGCATTTTGTATTGTACCTGTTGTACTTACAGTTTTAGTGTTTAAATTAAAACTTGCAACATTTCCAAAAGTTGCTCCACCCTGTCCAATTGATGCTCTTATACAATTATATTCGCTTGCTTTTGCAAAGAAACTTAAACTATAAATTGCTCCGTCTGTTAATGTTATAGGTTTGTCGCATCTATGTGTATTATTATCTGTTGAGGCAATTATTTTATCAGCAGTAAAAGTTCCATTTGGTGCAATACCTTGGTCTGTGCTTATTGTTGAGCGTATCTTACTCCATTGGCTTTGAGAATAATCTTCTGAATAAGTAAGAAGGTTAGTAACACTACTAGAGTCAACTATAGCGGACCCATCTACATAACTAACACCAGATGTTTCGCTCCATTCTGCACTACCGTTAATAAAGTTACCATCTGTTACTAAATTTTCTTCTCCTATAGAGCCAACAAATTCCTTGTCTCTCTGTATATATAATTGTACGTCTCTCCTCATTATGTGATGTTTTGTATCTTATCGTAAGCAAAGTCTAAATCTAATGAATAAGAAATAAGCTTATCTGTTACACTTTGTTTAAATTTAATATCAGAGCTTGCTATATTAACTGGATGTCTCTCTCCGTCAAATTCAATCCACACATCTTCACTAAGCATTAATTGTCTAAATACTTCGTTGTGTGATTCTGGGTAGAATCCAGAGTTTATAGTAATCTTCTCTTTACCTTCCTTGAATAGGTTTTTGTATTGGTGGTTAGATTGAGCGTAAGTTCCTTCAGCCTCAAAAAATCTAGCTTGATAGTTGAAGTTGTTTCTTCTAAAGCTCTTTTGTTTTGTGTTTAAAGATATAGAGCTGTTCTTGTAGAACCATACATTCTGTAAAGCACCAAATTTGTTTACAAACTTAACCTTAACTGGAGTATATTTACACTCTTCTACAGTTTTAATTTTAACAACATCAGTACCAACTAGTGTATTGCCTATGTCATCTTGATAATTATATGTTACAATAGCCTTTGTAGCTCCCTGTATTTCGTAATCCTTAAAGAACTGCAAATAACATGGGTTTTCTTCGTATTGTTTATTTGTTATTAATTGGTCATTCCAGAGCTGTTGAAGTGAGTTTGACCCAACTCCTCCAGTTGATATATATCTAATCTCTGAAGCTGAGAAGTTAGGTACGTTTATCGCTTGACTACCCACTTCGTTACCTTCATCGTCTAAAAATGCTATATTAGTAGCTAAATTAGCATCTACAGGTATATAAACTTGAGTATCTCCATAGCCATATATAGTGTCGTTAGACATCATTATAGCCTTTGAGTTTTGAGGATTGACACCGTCTTCTAAATATCCGTAACCATAGTAACCTATAAAAAATTCTGGAGTATTAGCAATCTCAACACCATCAATAACAACAGATGGAAATACATCTATATATTGAGAGTTAGTAGAGTCACTTACACCTATAAGGTTCTTTTGAAAGAAGTCTTTTGCGTATTCAGATAAATTAAAGTAAATAGATGTAGAATCTCCTTGTGGAGCAGCAGATACAATTCTGTATGTAGGTGTTGCTGGTCTGCCACTAAACCTACTAAGGTCATAAACGTAGATATCTAGCTTAGCGGAGTCTATTACTGTTCCGAAATTATCCTCATCCTTAACCTCAAACATATAAGGGCTTCTTACGTTAATCTTTTTACCTTGATTAAAGTTGGTAGAAGCATTCTCTGTAGTAGTAGATGTAGATAAACCTCCTGCGAAGTTACCAAAACCTGAAGCAGTAATACTTGTAATGGATTCATCAAGAACCCCTACGGATATCTCGTCAGTACCGTTATACTCTACAGTAACTGGACCAAATACTCCAGTTTTTTCTAAATCTCTTGATATAGCCTTATATAGGTTTTCTGTAACTGTGTTTATATCAGTATCATACTTGAATGTGCCTATATCCTCTCCTATCTCGTCTGATAAGAAAGATGCAGACCTCCCAGAACTTATAGCTAAGTATAGGCCATATCCTGTGTTCTTAGCTGAAGTAGTTACTGTTATTGTTATTTTTTGATATCCCATTATTTTGTATCTTTGTTTATTTCTTTATTAAGTTGTTGAATCATCTCTTCTATTGATTTTTTTAATGATTCTGATATTTCTTCGTTTACACTTTGCTCTATAGCTTCGTAAGAACGCATTATAACTCCACTACCCTTGAATCCCTTTCTGTTTATAGCTTTGGCCATTCCAAAGGCTGCCTTTCTATATCTCCTATCGCTTAACCCTACAAAACCCTTAGGCTTTATACCTTTGTACTGCATCCATCGAGCTACTCTTGATACCATGGCTCTACTAGGATTCTTACTAGTAGGTTTCTTACCTCCGTCAACTACACCAAGGTAGCTGTTTGCTGTTATAACCACAGCGTTATCAACTATATCTGACTTGATACTCTTTTGTAAGTCTCCAGTAACTACCTTTCCATCGGCGGCAAGCCGATTTTTCAGTTCTGCGACATACATATTACCAATCTTACGCAGAGCTGATTTAAGTCTAAACTGTCTCCACCTCTCTGATATTGCAGAAAATACACTCATTAACAGTCAGGGTTAATCTGCCCAGTTGAACCAGAGCCATCTTGAAACTTCTTAAGGGTTACAGATGTTTCCCATCCAGCAATCACATTATCAAATCTATCTTTAAATGGAGTAGCTACAGGCTCATCTTGCATACGAGTAAAGTTTGTACCTACTAAGTCTAACTTGCGAAGAGCGTTAACCAACTCAGTCATTATCTTTAGCTGAGTATTCATTACGTCTTGAGTATTATCATTACCATAGTAATCGTCAACTCCTAAATCCTCATCAATTACATCTACAACATCAGCAGCAACCAAGTTTAGTCTATACTCCATAGTTTTTTCTTGTATAGTAACTTGGTCTACCATTATATGTAATAATGGGAATGTAGTATCTTTGTTTAAGTCAACGTCTGACATTTCCCCAAAAGTAATTTTGTTGGTAAAAGCATTGTCTTCGACAAGTTGTTTAATAAGGTCAATTAATTCGTAAAAGTTCATTTCTTTATTTTTTCATTGATTGTTTAATCAAGTGGTTCTCTACTTTGTTTTTATCTTTCTCAAACTCTAGCATCATAAGGCACTTATGAAGACTGGTTTTGGTAACTGTATCAATTCTTCTGACATCGCCTTGAGCAAGCGTGTGTATTGACTGATACCATCCCCACTTACGTCCGAAGTTTGCTTGGATGCTTGTGTCTGCTCCTCCTTGAGTATCTTTTTCCCCAAAAAGTCCGCTATATAACTCTGTAATCTTATCCCTAAACGATAAAAAAAAACCGTTGCAGATAAAGCAACATCAACAGGCATGTCTCTCATAGCCTCTGCGTATTTAGAAGAACCTTCATAGTCCTCTATTAAGTAATAGCCCTTAGTGTCTTTAGCTATAGGCCTGAATAATACAGCCATAGCTTTGTGCATTTCATCCCACTTACCTATATAGGACTCTAAGTCGATATACTCTCCAAAAGAGATGTCATCTAACTTAGGCATGAATCCAAACTCTACAGTTCTTTCTCCACCTTCTCCGTCACTACCAGTCATTTTAAAGCGTCTGATAAGTTTAGCTGTGTCATACTCAAACAATTCGTTTATATGCTCTATAGTATCTTCATAGTCCTTTAAGGATATCTTCTGAACATCCTCAGGAGACATATCACAGAATATCTGTAATATTTTCATCTGCAAATAAACCTTATCCTCCTTATCCCACTTCTCTAGTATCTTAAGATAGTCTTGATACTGTCCTAGTGTGATTTGTGATAAACTAAATGGTATTGTTAAATCTATTTTACTCATAGTATTATAACGTTATGCACCTTTTATTATTTACCATAAGAAATATCTATTGTTATACACTTTACTATAGAGGTTTTATATTGAATGATAGAAAGTTAAATCGTTATATATATGTAAGTGTTACTCCTAGAACATATAACACTAAAGCTACTACAGATATTAGGCTCTGTCTGTTAAGCATCTCTTAGATTCCCAATAGAGTTCGGTAGCATTAAACACGTTAGAGTGCTGATAAGTGGGTAAGTCAGAGGTCTTTCCCTGCTACTGTCATATGAGTAGCCAATAGAATAGGTTTAGCCGAATATCTAATAGAGAACTCCTTGTCTCCTGAAAGTATAATCACTTTATTAGGAGAACTGTATTTAAACCATACCCCATTATATTAAACATATATATACCCCATTATATTAAACGTGAGTAGGACGAACTAAAAGTGTTTGAAATCATAAGAATGAGGAACACAACCCACCATACATTCATTTTACGTCAATATGACACTATGACACAACCAAATATATACACTGACAATGTGACACCATAAGATAATAGTATAGTAATACATAACAATATAAATAAACCTTATGCACTACTCAACTGAAATATTATACACGCTCTGAATTGAGAAACTGGGTTTGGATAAAAAGATATTTGGGGAGTTAAGAGAGAATTTGACACCACA
>Ga0181418_1000402_pt1 | contig 14572 bp, 14 predicted proteins | sample 41SPOviralmetaG_FD_130143 | JGI IMG/M metagenome (GOLD analysis project Ga0181418, IMG submission 130143) | Marine viral communities from the oligotrophic San Pedro Time Series (SPOT) site, San Pedro Channel, CA, USA - 41 SPOT_SRF_2013-03-13 | ecosystem: Environmental > Aquatic > Marine > Strait...
AAGTTTTTAATTATAAAAAAATAATATTATTATCTATAGATAATGAAAGTTATTAAAAATAATATTTTACATAGTGTTCCAGTTATAAAAAAAAAAGTAGATGATTTATCTGATCTACCATATATTCCCGCTGATCCATTACCAAAAAAATCTTTTGCTATGTATGTAGTTGGTTTTTCTTCTTCGGGTAAAACTACTTTATTATTAAGTATGTTATTATCACATCCTACTAAAAAGAAACCAGATACACCAAGATTTTATTATAGATTTTTTGATAAAATATTTTTGATTAGTCCAAGTAAAGATACTTTACCATTAGAGAAATTAAAAATTGATGATTCAAGAATATTTAGTAAATATAATAATGAAGTTATTGAAGAAATAGTAGATACTGAAAAAGAAAATGAAAATATGAATAATCTTATTGTAATAGATGATAGTATTAAACAGATTAAAAATAATCCAAGATTTCATTCATTAATTTTAAATCGTAGACATATTACACAAAATCCAGACGAAGATAATCAAGCAGGACTTTCTATTATAGTAATGTCTCAAAAATATAATGCTGCTGATTTAATCACAAGAGTTAATATGTCCGATATAATATTATTCAGAACAGAGAACAGTAAAGAACTAAATGCTATTAAAGAAGAGCTAATGTCTGATTTAGATAAAGATATTCAAGATAAATTATTAAAACTTGCGTGGAAAGATAAATATTCTTTTTTATATATTAAAAATTATTTACCTACAAAGGATAGATATTATGTAAGATTTGATAAAGTAATATTTGATAATAATGAAATAAATTTAGTAGACGAAGAAGATGAATTAGGAATTTTAAAAGATATACAAGATGAGAAAAAAGATTTAAAAAATAAAAAATAATTATTAATATGGATGTTGATTTTAATATAATGAATGATTGTAAAAAATATATTAAAAAATTTAAAAGTCGTGTTTTGGATCATGATTACGAAACATATAAAAATCTTGATTATATTGAATGGGGTATTTTGTTTTTTGTTGATACAGTTAAAGATCCAAAAAAAATGAAAAAAATGAAAGATTATTTATTATCTATTAATAAATCAGAAAAAGATATTAATAAAATATTTTACTTTTTTCTAAAATCTGATTATAAATATGAAAATGGTATTTTTAGTTTTTTTGAAAGTTTTGAATTAGATCTTGATCCAGATTTGATTAAAAAGACTACAACTAAATTTACAATATTATAATTTTTATTATTTTTTTTTTATTATATATATTATAATAATGTGTTTATCAGATAAATATATATTGAGATTAACTAATACTGTTGTTGGTAATCAGGCTCCACGATTAAATGCTAATAAAAATGGTGTTTTCATTACTGTTCCTAATTTTTTAGTAGGAAAAGGCAAATGTAATGTAAAAGTTAATGATATTAATATTTCATTAAGAAATGGTACAGGCACAAGAGTTGTAGCAAACGGCACACATTTAATATGTCTTCGTAGTAATATACCAAAATTAGGTTTTAATAATGAAAATAATGGAATACCAAATATTTTAGGAACTGCTGTAATAGATACTGATAATGTAAATGCTGTAAAAATTGATAGTAGTTCCTCGTATGAGTTTACATGTCCTCAATTACCACAGGAAATATTTTTAGAACGAATGTGCTATGATCCAGCTAATAATCATAATTTAATAGAAGCAAAAACATTTACTACTAATGCTGTTCCTTTTCAAGTTGATTTAGAATTAGAATTTTTTGAAGATATGAAAAAAGACTAAATATATATTATAAATATTTTTTTTTATTATATATTAATATATATATGTCTGATATTAATAAGTTCATTAAAGACGAAAATACTAAATTATATAATCTTCAATCTAATATGAAATTTTCAGAAAGAATTAGATTATCACCAAAAATAGCAGAAATTAGATTTTTATTAAATTTATTAAAAAGTTCTGATTTATCTGAGTCACAAAAAGAAGAAATAAAAGATACTATTGAAAAGGCTACTGATAAAGCAGAAGATGAATCACAATCAGAAAGAGAACGAGAAGAACTTGGTTTTTCTGTTACATCAAGAATTAAACCTAATGTTGATTCAATTCCATTAGAAGTAAAACAAAAAGCATTAATGGTTAAAGCCTCAACAATTTATCACGATAATAATCAAGATGCCGATTCTGTAAATGACTTTTTAGAAGATAATGATATTAATTTTTCAGTTGATGATGAATTATCAACACCAGAAGGATTAGTATTATATGAAAAAGATAATCCTGATAATGTAAAAATAGCATTTCGTGGATCTAAAATGAATAATTTAGGAGATTGGGTTTCTAATGCTAAAATTTTAGTAGGACAAGAAGAAACAGATTATTTAAATAATGATAGATTTACTGAAACTTATAATCAAATTGATAATGTAAAAGCAAAATATAATACAACTCCTAATGAATTTGTAGGAACATCACGAGGAGGCACATTAGCGATTACAGCAGGAGACAAATTTGGAGTTGATACTACAACTTTTAATTCATTTTTAGGCAAAAATCTTATTCATAGTTCTCAATCGTCAGCAAAACACGCTATGTGGCGAACCACAGACGATTTACCTTCAATAGCATTAGGATTTAAAACTAATACTAATAATTATGATATAAATACTGTAAAACCATTAAAAAAATTTAAAACTCCAAGACAAGTTCATAGTTTAGATAATTTTACAGATACAGAAAGTCCAAGAGAATCTAATTTAGATAAATTGACCGAAGAAGTTTTCAGGACAACACAAAAACACGGAGAAGCAGTCCAAATCGCAGATGTAGCAAATTTTAAAGAAGGAGAAAAATTGACTGAAATTAAGGATTTATATAATATTGGAAAAAAAACAAAAGCAGCAAGTAAAAATCCATTATTAGCACATGATGTAACAGATGATTTATATGATGTAGAAAGCACTAAAACTCCTCCTGAAATGTATAATCCACAGCCAGATATAGACGCTGCTTATGAAAATTTAGATGCTGATATTTTTCCAGTTGAAGATTTTGAAGGAGATTTATTTTTCAAAAATTTCTTACAATCTGCTCTTGATGTTTCAGATCAAGATTTAGAAGCAGAATTTCAGGGTTTAGATAGATCTGATATAAGTAAAAAATCTGACCTACAAGAAAATATAATGGATGATTTATTAAATGTAAATAGAACATCAACAGAACAACCAGAAATAGAAATGAAAACTTTTTCAAAACCAAAAAAATCTAAAAGTGTTAGATTTTCAGATGATTTAGAAGATGTATCGTTTTTTGTTAAGGATGAACCACAACAATTAATACAAAAATTAAGAACAAAATTAAATATAAAAGAAACTGGTTCTAAATTTTTACCAAAAAAAAGTGGTGGTATGTTTGAGGATGCTTCCGATGAGGCAATCTCGGCATTACAGGAAGAAAATGCTGGAACTGATAGATTTTCAAGATCAAGATTGTTTATTGAAAATCTATCAGTTCCAGAAGCACCAAAAGAAAAACCATTAGATACTAAACCAAGAAATCCTAAATCTTTTTATGAAGATACTGATCCATCACCAACTATAAATATTGAAGAAGAACCAAGTGATTTAACATTTACTGATTATATTAAAAAATTTAGTCCTGGTGATGCGAAAGGCGATGTATTATCTACAAGAATGTTTAATAAAAGTAGACATGTAAAAATTTGGAAGGAATTAGGAGGTAAATTTACTGATAAAGAACAAGCACATTTAGATAGTATTGGTGATGCTGGTGATGATGATCCTTTTAAATTATCTCAAAAAGAAAGAAAAATGATAATTGATGCTACACCAGAAGAAAGACAAGAAATTTTAGATAATTATCATCAAGATAGTTTAGATGCTATGAAAGCAGCAGATAAATTTTCTTCTGTTGAAAATACAAGAGGATCTAAAACATTATTAAGTAATGATATAGCAGGAGCGGTTAATCCATTAAATATTGGTATTGGATTAATTGCTGGTAGTGGTGCTTCTGCTATTATAAATAAAATAGATCCTGATATGCCTGAAGTTCCTAAACAAGCATTAATAGGAGGATTAGGTAATTTTGCTGGCGAGGGTGCTGTTGCTGCTCTTTCAGGAACAGCATTAGGTTTTGCTGGTGGTGGTGCTGCTTTAATAGGAGGAGCCACAGGAGGAGTAGCAGGATATGAAGCATACAAAGGATTAAAAGCAGAAGGAGCCACAGATTTTGAAGCAACTTCAGGAGCAGGAGCAGTTGGTGGTCTTACAACAGCATTTACTTCTGGTCTTGCTGCTGGTGCTCTTGCTGGTGCTCCTGTTGATGTTGAAACATTAGGATTAGCAAGTGCTGGTGGTGCTCTACTTGGTGGAGGAATTGGTGCGGCGAGTTATGTGGGTACAGAAGAACAAAAACAATTAAAAGATACATTCAAGAAACAAGGAATGACTGATTTAGAAAGTGATTTAGCGTCAGATAGTATAACTGGTGCTACGATCGGTGCGGCTGGTGGTCTTCTTTTTGGTCCTGTGGGTAGTTTAGTAGGGGCTGGTCTGGGTGCTGGTGTGGGTTCGCTTGTAGCACTTGGTGGATATGCGGCTGGTAAAATATTTTAATATTCATATACATAATCTTCATTTTCAAAATTACACCTATGAGGTTCATTTAAAATATAACATACAAAATCTAAATAATTTTTATCTCCTCGTGTAGGTGCTTCGTCAATCGTATATAAATTATTTTCAAGTTTTCTAATAACAATATCATAATCTTCCCACATTTTTAAATATTTTGAATAAATTTTATTTTTTAATCTTAAAAATATTTCGTCTTCATTTTTTTTTTCAATAAGTTCTCTAATAAAATTTCTATCTTTTGACTTAATATATTTTTTAATTGTAGGATCAATATCAAATTTAATTTTATTTTTTACAGGAATAATATCATTTTCAATATTATCAATTACTTCTTCAACTTTTTCTGAATTTTCTTTTACTTCATTAATAGTATTTGTTAGTAAAGTATTATAATCTTTTTGAATTTTATAAATATCGTTTAGTTGTTTTTGTAATTTATCAAGTTTATCTTCTTCTTCTGGTTCTGAATTATAGTCTTGACTTTCGGATAAATTGTCTTCTTCAACTTCTTCACTAATATCGTCTTCAATTTCTTCTTCTTCTTTTTCCATAATATAATCTTCAATTTCTTTTTCTTCTGGTTCTTGAATGCCTAAATATTCATAAATATTCATAATTTCTTCGTCTTCATTACAAAATTCTTGTTTAAATTTGATAAAATTATCAGTCATATTTAAATGTTTTGTATAGTTAAACCCACACACACCAGCAGAAGCATTTTGTAAAATATCACCACCATTTTTTTTATCAAAAACACCTAAACCATGTTTTAGATTATATAAAATATTTAATGTTGTTATATACATATTACATTCATAACTTTCTAATGTAGATTTTTTACCACAATCTTTATTAGTAAATTGACTAATATATTTAGTCTTATGACTGCTATTATCAAAGTTTAATAGATTTGCGGATTTTAGATTTTGAGACATTTTGCCTTTATTATATATATAAGACATTTTGTCTCTATATGGTTTATATATATAAATAAAATAAATTCAATTTTAATTTCTAAATATATATTTATTATAATTATTTATTTATTATATAATAATATATATGAATAACATTAATATAGTTCAACCTATAAGAACACAAATAATACATGTTAGATCCAAAGACGCAGATCAATTAACAGAAAATTTTAATACTAATTTTTCTGTAATTATGAAAAATCCTTTATTAACTAATATTAATGAAGAAGTTCATATTAGCCTTATGTCTGTTGAGATCCCCTATTCTTTTTATAATATTTCTAATGATCTTGAAAACAACTCTTTAAAATATACACTTGGAGGAGTTTTATATAATTTTAGTTTTGGTAATAAAAATTATGATGTTTTTGAATTAGTAAATTTTATGAATAATACAGCTAATCATTTTGCTAATCAATTTACTACAACATATGACGAGCAAGAAAATAAAGTAACCATGTTAAATAAATCTGGATCAACAATAGTTATTAATTGGACGCAATCTAATATTAACAAAGAACTTGGTTTTTTAGTAAATGAAGCAGATGAAACAGTTCCAAATGGATTTAGTAGTGTTTCAAGATTTGTTGTAAATCTTGCTACTATACATAGTATATTAATTAAATGTCCTAATGTTGGATCTTCAAATGTAATATCTACACGAGCAGGCAATTCCACAATATTACAAAAAATTTCTGTTGATGTAAATAGTTTCGGTATAATATACTTAAATAATCAGGATTACAGACAAACGACTATATCACAAGCCAGCGTTATAGATCAATTAGTTTTTACAATTACGGATCAGAATAATAGAATGTTACAACTTAATAATGTAAATTTTGAATTTTCTATTTTATTTGAAGTATATCCTAAATACAATCCAGAACAAAATAATAATAGAAGAATGTTTGCTGGTTCAGTAAATCAAACAAATCCAGATAGACAAAATAACTTTATTGAAAGAGTTGAACCAGAAGAAGATATTAATGATGATAGTAGTCACCCTATAGAAGGTAAATCAGATTTAGAACATAAAACAGATAGATTAGTATTAGATAATCTTATTAATGTTATTGAGAATAATACAGAATAAAAATATTTTATATATTATATGACTGAATTAAAAGATGTTAATGTAAAAAGATTAAAGAAAGGACTTATGGAAGTTAAGAAATCTATTAATAAAGTAGGTGCTGTTAGTAAATTAAAAAGACAACAAGTAATAGATAAATTTAGAGATTTAAATTATAAATATGATCCAAATACAACTTCATATAAAACTGATTCTATGATTCGTAAAAAAAAAAATATAAAATTATAAATTAAGAAAATAATGATTTAGATTTAAGCATTTGTTCTTTTTTTTTTTGTTCTAATGATTTACGCTCTTCCATTTTTTTTTCTTTTACTTTTTGAATAGGAGTTGATACTACATCTATTATAGTATCTTCTATTGTATGTTTTAATTTCTTTTCTTTCTCTTCTTTTAGTTTCTGATATTTTTCCTTTGTCCTTTGTCCTAATGCTTTTGCCGCTGCGATTTGTTTTTCTGTCCTTTGTTTAGTAGCACCACGATTAGCAGAACGCTTATCTATTTGTCCGTTCTTTTTTAATTTATATGTTGTATCATGTTCTTCCATAAGTTCTTTTGACTTTTCTATATTTTCAAATTTCTTTACATTTTTAGGAGTAATTTTATTTACTGATACTTTTTCATAAGCACCATTTTCACCGATCGGAGCCAAGTAAAAATGTTTTTCTATTATAGTTCGTTCTATTACTTTTCCTTTTTCTGATTGTGGTTTTGGTGGTCTACCACGAGTTTTTTTAACTGGTGCTTCTGGTTCTACTATTTCATTCTGAATTGGTTCTGGTTCTGGTTCTGGTTCTGGTTCGGGTATTTTATCTTTTTTGGTTTTTTTAGTTTTTTTATCTCCATCATTTTTTTCTTTTTTCTCTGGTTTTACACCATAAGATTTATTATATTCTTTCATTTCTTTTTCTTCTGCTTTTTGTTCTTCTTTTATTTTTTTATTAGCTGCTTTTTTTTCTCTTCCAAGTCGTAAATTTTCTAATTGCTTTTCAGACATTTTGCGTTTAGGCTTTGGTTTAATTCTTTCTACTGATGATTTTTTTTCTTCTATATTCTGATTCATTTCTTCTGTATTTATTGATTCATCACTCTCGTCACCAGACATAGACATTTATATATTATAAGTAAATATTTTATTTTTAAATTAAATAATTTAATTAGAATTTATTTAAATATTAAAATAACATTATTTATTTTTTCATAAATAATTATGTAAGATAAATTAATAAATCAAAAATTTAATAAAAGGTAAATTTTAAAATATTATACTATAATATAAATGTTTGAATGGTTGTATTATAACGGAGAAGAAAAAGATTATGCTATTAAAACCAAGATATTTTTATTAGATAAAAAATGTAGAATTGCTACTGATCCAAAAATTTCAGATCAAGATCGTAAAGTAAAATGTGATAGATTAAATTTCTTAATAGAATTGATTGAATATAAATTTGTGATTTAAAATATATAATCCTAAAATTTATAATCCTTTATTTAATCCTATTTAAAATCCTTAATATATTTACTTATTATTATTATTATATTATTAAGAAATAGGATTATAGGATTATAAAATGTAATATTTTATGTTTTTATTTTTTTTTTTTTTGATTTTTTGATTTATAAAAAATATATATAAGAATTTGAAAATAGTTAATCCTTTAATCTAAAATTTATAATAATAAGTAATGTTCTTATAATTTATTAGAAAATGTCTTAAAGATTAATGGATTAACAAAAAAAAAATTTATAATCTTATAATCTTAAATCCTTAATCACTATCACTATATATTTCAGAATAATCTGGATCATCAATAATATCTAATACTTGTTTTGCTTCTTTACAATCAATACTATAATAATTTTTACCAGATTTTTTAAGTCTTGTAATATAATTTCCACTTTTTATAAATTCATTTATTTCTAAACCAAATTTCCTTATAGACCAATCTACTCCTACTTTATATTTATTTTTAGTTAAAAATATATCAAATAATCTAAATAATTCATTAGATGATTCATATATAAGTTCTGATTTTGTATTTACTAATAAATCTTTAATAAAATCTAATAATGGACTTTCAAATGTTTCTTTTAATTCTTCTAAATATTCTGTATTAGGTATTTTACAAGATATAAAATCACTAATATCTATATTTGATAAATATTTATAAAAAGTTGCTTGTAAATCCTTACTATTTATAATGTTATATAATTTTGTAAAATAATCACTATCTCCTTTTTTTTCATCTGAAGATCTAATAATACAATATCTTCTATCATTAGCACTTATTTTTAAAGGCATAACAACATGATTTGTATTTCCAATAAATCTATGAACTGATTTAATAATTTTAGCATCTTTTCCTTTTTGATTTACTTCAAGATCCGTTTCTGTGATTAAATTTTTTAAAATATCTGATCCATCTTTACTTGAAAAATAATCAACTTCTTCTAAATTAATAACATAGCTATTAAGTAAGGCACTATTAAAATTTCCTAATAAATTTTTTTTAACATCTCCTATGCTATAAAATCTTGTTCCGATCATAGATTTAAGTAAACTATAAAACATAGATTTTCCTGTTCCTTCTTTACTACAAAATAAAATCATTTTTCCAATTTTTTCTTCTGGTTTATAAAATAAATGTGCTATATATTTAATCACAAAATCATAAACTTCTTCATTATTTCCACATAGTATCTTAATATGATTTAATAAAAATTCTAAATCATCTTCAACATAATTATAATCTGTGATTAATTCAACATCAAATTTTTTCCATAAATTATAACAATTTTCAGGGCAATCGTCCGGATTAGGAAAATAATCCATTTTATCAAAAGTAATCATATTTGGATTTGCCTTGATCCAACGATCTATAAAACATTTATATTCAAATGTTGATTTACTTTCTATCCATACTTCATAATGTAAATGTTTATATGATTCAATCATAGCCTTTGTAGTTAATAATTCTATTTCAATCTCACTATTTTTTCTAATAAATGTACCATTATTAACAATTTTGAAATGTTTTTTATTAAAATAATATTCAACATCTCTATATTTTTTAGATTTAGGATCATGAAGTAAATCATTAATATCATTTAAATTATCTTCAATATTTATTTCTTGATTAGTATTTTTTTTAGTCCATACAATATTATATTCTTTTGTGATTAAATTTAATTTTTCTAAATCTAAATCAGGATCATTAGTATAAAATCCATCAAAACGAGGAACTATACATTTATATAATTTTGTAGCTTTCATTAAAATATTATTTTCATAATACCATAATATAGCACAGATCATAGATGATAAAAAATTATAGGATTGTCTTTTTTGTTCTATGTATGATTTTTTGATTTTATCTTGTTCTTGACTGAATAATATTGCTTTATTATTATTAATTTCATTTAATAAATCATCTAACCATTTAATATTATGATTTTTAATATTATCTTTATTAAATTCTTTTAATACAAAGTTTTTAGTAATATTACTTTTTTCTAATAATTCATTTCTATTGTTACAATAATATTCTAAATTTGAATGATTTAAATCATGCTTTTTAAATAAATATAATAATAATTGTGGATCACAATTACTCATATCAACCTCATAAGAATTATCTGGTAAAACATAATGTAATATATTATTACTATAATATTGTAATGATTTAGGATTAGTAGAATATAATCTATTACAATCTTTAACTTCATATAAAATTTTATTTTCTGATTTATTTGATAATAATATTTCTTTTAATGATTGTTTGATTTTATTAATATATTTTTTATTTTCTTCTTCATTATATTCAGTATGATTGGTATATTCTAATAGTTGTTTATCAGTTAAAAATAATAAATTTTTAATCTTTTGTAAATCGTACTTATCATAGAATTCCATATTTTTATCAATATTATTTTTTTGAAATTTATTTTTCATTATAATATATGTTTAGAAAATAATTTTTAAATAATTTTAATTATATATTTAATTAATCTATAAAAATTAAATCCTTCGGTAAATTCATTTTATAACAATAGTATTGAACTCCATAAGGAGGAGTATATCCTTTTTTTGGATTATCTAAATGTGTAAATGTAGGTCTTTTAAATGGAACTATTACTTGTAAATGATCTTTAAATAATCTTTGAAACCATTTCATTAATAAGACTTTTGAAAATGCTATTAATATAAATGGTTTATCTAATTTTTTTAATTTTTCACAAATAATTTTCATTTTACTAAAAGGAGGATTATCACATATTATATCGTAATCTGGTGTATATTCAAAGAAATCTTTATCATCATGTATAATATCAAAACCCATTTCTTCAAAATATATTTTTTGCTTACCATCACAATAAAACGGAGCCCATATTTTTTTATCTTTCGGAATAAAATCTTTTATAATTTCCCAACCATTTTTATCAGTAGCATAATTATCACTATCTTTATCTTTTGTAAAAGACATTATATAATTATAAAATATAAAAAACATTATAATAAAATTCAATTTTAATATTTAATTAATATTTAATTAATTTTTTTTTAAAATTATTTTCTGATTATATATTATATGATAAAAATAGTTTTAGAAAAATATCCAAATTATGAGATTTATGAAAATGGTGAGATTTATAATATTAAAGCAAAAAAAAATATGTCTCAACGAATACATAAGTCAGGACATTTACGAGTAGATTTAGTAAATATAGATAAAAAAATAATAACAAGAACAATTCATAGTTTAGTATATGAGGCATTCTATAATGAATATGTTACTATTCCTTATGTAGTAGATCATATAGATAATAATAAATTTAATAATCATTATTTAAATTTACAAAAAATATCATCAGTACAAAATGTTATTAAATCATATTTAGTAAAATTTTCAAAAAAGACAAATCTTCCATATTGTATTAAAGAGTGGAAAAGAAAACAAATATATTATTTTAAATTTAAAAAAGAAATATTATTTCAGGATCATAATTTATGTAATGTAATACAATTTAAGACAAATTATCTTAAGTCAAAATGTCTATGTGGTGTAGTATGTTAAAAAGTTATTATAGTATTTTTTTCAATAAAATTAGTTATTTTATCTTTTTTTCTATTATCTTTTTTTTTTACTATTTCTTTTTCTTCTTCATGTTTTAATTTTTTTAAAAAGTCAATATATTCTAATCCTAAATCTATATAAGTTTTATTAGTATAATAAATTTCAGCATCAGATTTAATAATCATTTTATCTTTTGGCTCTTTAAATCTTAAAATAAAATTATGAAATTTATGAACTTTTTTAATTATATTAAGATTTTCAACAAATTCATTATATAATTCTAAATCATTAAAATCTAAATCATATCCATATTGTTTTTTATAATATCTAATTTTTTGTTTTATATTATCTCTATGTTTCCGTTGTTTAATCATATCTTCTTCTGAATCATATTTAGTTTTATTAAATTTATTATATAATTTTGAAGGCATTATATCTTCTATATATTATTATAAGAAAATAAATTTTTAAATAATTTAATTATATTATTTTATAATAAAAATTAAAATTTAAAAAATTTAAAAATATTTTTTCAAAATTGATTCTGGTTTCAAAAATATATATCTCAAAAAAACCAAGTCAAAATGTCTAAATATGAAGAAGAAATTATTTTACATAACATTAAAATAAAAGGACAAATTAAAAGATTACAATCTGAAATAAAACCAGTAGAAAATCCTATTATTGCTAAAATTTTACCATTTCTACCATATGATGTAAATAAAAATATTTTAGATAAATTAGATATACAAAAACAGATATATTTATTAGAAAAAAAATTTTATGGTTTATTTAAAACATTTATAAATAATAGATTATCATTTTATACCGATACTGATAGATTATATAATAAAATCTATTATTATGAAGAGAACATAATAAATATGACTGGATTAACTTTAAAACAAAAAATTTTAGAAAAATGGGATATAAGAGTATTTGACTATCCTAATAGTAATACTTATAATATATTAGAAAGATTAAGAAATATAAAATTTGTTAATATATATAATTCAACAGATAATTATGATTTAAAAAAAAGTTTAGATAAAATGACTTATAAATATGAAAAAATATTTGAAATATTAGGAGATAAAATGTTTGAAGATTTAAGACCATTATCAAATATTAATGAAGATAGAACTAATAAAACTATATATTTCTGGAATGAATTTTATGAAGAACAATATAGATTTTTACAAGATACATATTTAGAAGATAATATTAGTAATATGATTATTTCTGATTCTAAATTTGCTTATAAAATATTTAAATCTAATGGTGCTATAAATAGAAAACAATTTGATAGACTAATTGAAAATGTAAAATTATTAGTATTAGATTATCAGAATAAAATTGAAGATATATTATATAGTGATTAATTAAAATAACTTGGATCAACACCACTATTTAATAATAAATTTTTAATTAAATTTCTTTTTCTATCAGTATTTTTTTCTTTTCTAATTTTATTTGCTTGACTTTTTCCAAATAATTTTTCTACTGCTGTATATTGAGATTTCACATAATTTTTACCTACATTACGAATATAACTAACTAATATTTTTTGATCTCTTGTTAATGGTTCTGGTTCTTGTGGTCTTGGTCTTGGTTTTAGTGGAGTAGCATCATCACCAGCATCAGGAGCTACTGGTTCTGGTTGTTCTGGCGATACTGGTTCAGGATCTGGTTTTACTACTGATGGATCTTCTGGAATTTCTGGATCTTCTGGTTGTTCTGGTTGTTCTGGTTGTGGAACTATTGGATCAACTACTTCTTCTCCTGATTCTATTTCAGTTATTTTTTGTTGGGCTTTTGAAACTAAATCATTAATAGTTGCTTTTAGATTATTATACTGTGTTAATGAAGCTGTCTTTTCTTCACCAGATAATTTATTATATCCTTCATTTAGTTTTACTAATAATCTATTATTTAATGTAGTAATAATTGCTTTTAATAAATCTGGATCATTAGCGTCTTTAATTTGTGATTTTAATTCAGAAGTTTTATCTTTTGTAGAATTTAATAATTCATCAAAATCTTCATTTGATTTTTCTTCTTTTTCTAATGAAGAAGGTTTTTTGCCTCCACTAACTTCTGTAACATTTACTTTTTGTTTTGTTAATTCTTGTTTTAATATATCTTCTAAATCCATGATTAAAGTATTATCTATCATTTTCTCTATTTCTGATAATGTAGGATTATTATCAATATATTCAATTTGTTTAGGATTTAATCCACTATTAAATGTATTAAAAGATTTTAAAATATTATTTTTTTGATTTTCTAATCCTGTATATTTATTTTCTGGAATATTATAAAATCCTTCTTTTATTTTTATACTATTAAATTGTAAATTTTCTATAAATTGTCTATATCTTCTAAATAGATCATAAAACCCAACAGGAGCCACCATGTTAAATGTTTGATTTCCATATTTAACACCCATATTTCTCTCTAAATTTAAATCATTAGTAGGTGTTGTACTTGGTTGTGGATCAACATCTTTTCCTTTTTCTTTTTCTAATTCAGCTTCTGCTTTTGCCCTTTGTTCTGGAGTTAATTTATCTAATATTTCTTTTCTTATTTGTTCTAAATCTTTTTCTGTATCATCTGATATTGCTGGTGTTACTCCACTCGGTATAATAGGTCTTTCACCTCCACTTGGTAAAACTGGTGGCTCTCGTGCTGGAATAATAGTTGGTGGTAAAAAGGGTTGTGGTGTTATAGGAAATACTCCTGCCCTTTGTG
>Ga0181418_1000416_pt1 | contig 14194 bp, 24 predicted proteins | sample 41SPOviralmetaG_FD_130143 | JGI IMG/M metagenome (GOLD analysis project Ga0181418, IMG submission 130143) | Marine viral communities from the oligotrophic San Pedro Time Series (SPOT) site, San Pedro Channel, CA, USA - 41 SPOT_SRF_2013-03-13 | ecosystem: Environmental > Aquatic > Marine > Strait...
ACTTAGCAGACTCCACTTCCTTTTCACAAATGACTCAAACAGAATTTAATAGCTATTTTGAACAAACTATGGCAAAATTAGCTGAAGCAATAGGATTTGACCCTCTTGAGTAATTTATTAAAACAAAAAGTCAGGCAAAAACGAGGTAAACCAACAAAAAACCTCAAATGGCTAAATTATGTTAGAACATTAGAATGTGTTATCTGTTCTACTTTTGGAGAGCATCAAATATCAAGAACTCAAGCACATCACCCAATTCACGACCGATATAGTTTTAGAAAACGAGATGACTGCGATGCCATTCCTTTGTGTGAGGGACATCATCAAGGCAATTTTGATACATCTAAAATAGCAATTCATCGTGAACCTGAGAGATGGTACGAAGCTTATGGCTCAGACTGGAGTTATTCCCAGCAAATATAAACAGTTATTTTAGGTTTATCATCAGGCGTTTCATACGTCTTTTCAGCCTGTAAAAAATAAACTTGTCGATCATCTTTATAAACTACGTCATTTAGCGCGTCTAAGACGGCCTTTGCCACATTGTCTATGTCATTAACCTTAGGTGTCACTTTGCCCTCTCTAGCGGCTTGTTTTGCGGTCTTAGACCACGATACAGGGATAGGATAGATCATTTTTAATAAAACCCTGACTTTATTGGCAGTAATTGTCAAATTACCACGTTTCATAGCCGTTTGAGCTATTGTTTTAATATATAACTCATAATCCTTTGTTTGTTTTGGAGTATAGGCTCGACCAAACTTTGTAAATCTAGGTCTGCTTTTGCCGATGGGTTTTCCATCTATATTAAAATTTAATTCCATTTTTATTACAATAAAGTGTTTTTCGCTCTTTACAACCATTGCAATAGATTATAAAGTGATTATATTAAGATGTAATAAGGAGAAATATAATGACAAACAAACTAAATATAAACGATCTAACGCCAGAGGTTTTAAAACAACTAGGATTAAAAAAACCTCGTACTAGAACTTTCACCGCTGAAAATGAACGTAGTTTTGCGATTAAAGTTCTTAATGTAATTGCTGAACTAAAACAATCAGAACGATGTAGAGTTTTAAAACGAGCATCTTCAATGAACAACAAATAAGGAAACAGAATGACAAATAAAAATCATAAAGGCGGCAAGTTGGTAAGGGCTGAAGTTTCATATCCTGAGCCAAAATCAAGTGAAGAAGCATTAAATCAGATTAGAGATCATTTAGAGTCTGAAATTTATGTGAACTTGATTTACCAAGTTGCAGTTTATCGTAATGAGTTTGCGGATGAGTTAGTTCATTTAGATGAGTTAAAAGGCAAATGCACTTGGCTATCTATCAAGCGCAGAGACAAACGACCTGTTAATAATTGGCAAGATATGCAGACCATAAAAAACCGATTAGTTGGCAAGAAGTGTGACGCAATCCAGATGTTTCCTTCTGAGGATCGCATGGTAAATAATGTCAATCAGTATCATTTAATTGTATTGCCAGAAGATGTTTGGTTTCCCTTTGGTTGGAAAACACGCGCTGTAACTGAGCAATCGCTTCACGAGAACACTAAGCAAAATTATAATGGAGAAAACAATGACTAAAGAAATAAGATTTAATGATGTAGAACTTTTATTAATTCGTACTGCATTACGAGGTTTAAGTTGTTCAGATCGTTTGCTTGATCCTGCCAATTCACAAAAGGCAGACCAGATTAGGGCGGAGAGAAAAATAGAAAAGTTGCTTGAGCATCCAGATACGGAGTTTGTGTAATATGAGTAATTCAGATAAATCAGAAAATGATGTTGTTACTACATTAATAAATAAATATTATTATGATCCCGATAGACATTGTCCAACTTGTAAAGGTAAAGGAATATTAAGTGGTATGGGTGGCAGAGATGATTGCCACGATTGCAATGCAACTGGCTATAAATTTAAATGGGGTATAATTCACGATGGGAGCTGGCAATGATTAAAGATTTTATAGGTGCTATTTGCATTTTTATTATACCTCTAGGTTTTTACATCATAGGTTCGTTATCTTAAATCGAATTGTAATGCGTAATCTATTAATTAAAAAACAGATTTATAATCAACTAAAACAATTAAAAGGTGCGTTTATTTCTTCGGGTGAAGTAAGCGCACTTATTAACATTAGTAAAAACCGAACAATTATTTATTTAAATCAAATGATAAAACAAGATTTAATTATAAAAAAATGGACATTAGATTATTGGGAGTATGCAATTAATCCAATTACATTAATTCAAAATGAGGAGCATCAATAAAAGGTCTGCGTCCTTGTGAGCGTCTTAAATCAATGTAATCATTCATAGCGTCTTCCATTCTACCAGAATAATCTCCTATATTATCTAAATGCCATGCCGCACCCCAGCGAACAGGAACTTCAGTTAATCGGGATGCTTTAGCAACTGCGTCAGCAATATCATCATATAAATTAAGTTCCCATGAAGCACGACTTCCGGCATAAGCCATTAAATCAACTGCGTATCCACTTAAATGTTTACTTTCCATTGTCTTTGACGCACCTTTGTTAAACAACTCTCGTTGTTCATCAATAGTTCTTAATCCGCAAATTACACCAAAATCTATTTTAGTTTCAGCAATTGCGAGTTTTACTATTGTTATTAATTTATTATCTACGCCCTCTAAATTAGCATGGCTTCTATTTGATAATTTAAATTCACTCATTGTATAATCCTTTTACTTTTTACCGCCAAAAAATTTAGTAGCTGACCTAACGCCAAAACTAGCAGAAACAATAACGCCTAAAGTGTATTGATACCATGTCGGCATAACCTCTAAAGCCGCAAATCCTTGTGCTACCATAGTACGTCCAAAATCCCCTGCAAAAGCAAGGATAAGAGGAATACTAAATAAAATTGTCAACCATTCGTCCTTCCATGAGTCTTGGCTTCCTTTAGCCATTATTTTTTCCCACTCAGCAGTGCTCGTAGCGGCTGAAACCATTACTTTGGCTTCAGCTTCTGCCTTGGCCTTCGCGATAGCTGTCTTTCCTCGTTGACTTTCAGTCTTATTTTCCATCCACGATGAGGCTAGGTTACCAACAGGAGCAATTATTGAACTTAATATGTTAAACATTTTATCACCCTAATTGAGTTACCAAAAAATATAATATTGCTAAACTTGCTATCGCTAATATTATTATTAATCTTTTATAAGTTAGTTTCATGTTTATATACCTTTACATTTTAGTTTTACTTAAAGCAGATCCAGTTATATAAGCCGCCACGATGCCAGTGTTAGCAATTAAAAAAGTTGATAAAACAGGTGATATAACTGCCATTCTATCTAATGTAACAATTGGCAATAACAACAATATAACACCAGCAATCGAAACACACATTGAGACTAACGCCATCATTCTTTGCGTGTCGGCTTGTTTATCCTCGTTCTCTAAACGAACCCACATTGCATGGCGATCAAGTTCGGTGTCTGTAACCACGCCATCACCATCGCTATCAGCAACAGCGTATTTACTTTTAGCTTCAAGTTTCTTTGCCATGCTCTTTTTCCATTTCTTTAAGTTGATTTCTTATCACATTAATAGCAGTTATTAAATGACCAGAACCCCTGTCTTGAATTTCATCAGATATGCGTTTTATTAATCGTTTTAATGCTTCTCTATCATCGATCATTTTTTACCTAACAATGGATTTATTAATGCTTTTCTTATTTTATCGTCTAACTTAGTTTGTAATTCATCAATCATTATTCTATTTTGTTTTAACATATTATCCATCATTGTTTGCGTCTCTGCAATCTTTATGTCTAATCTGTCAACAACTCTATCTCTGCGCTCTTCACTACTAGAAATTAAACCTCTAATCATATTCTCAGTTTCTTTATTAATTTGTCGTGATTGATTTATGTATTCTCTTGCATCTTCTATAGATAGTCGATTTCGAGTTTCTTGTTTATCTAACAACTCTTGTTGTTTATCTAATTGAGCAACTACTTTATCAATCGCTCCATCTAAATCATTTAACAATTCTGCTCTGTCTTGATTAACGTCCATTCTTAAATCGTGAACATCCGACTGCAAACGTCCACTAATTTCTTTAACAGAATTAATCTGTTCAGTTATAATAGCGTTCGTTGCAGAGTCCACTTGGCGTAAAGCTGAGAACTCTGCGCTAATAATTCCTAATTCCTTTTCAACCATCGTCATATGATTATCAATATGAGATAAATCAGGACTAATGTAATTTTCTGTTGCTTCCCTTAAATCTAAAAACTCTTGATACAGAGTAAACCCGCCCCATGCACCCGAACCGAGTGCGCCTATAATTGGTAACGCCCAAAAAAGTTTGCCCCCAGTTATTTTTGCTCCAGCTATTTCAACCTCTGCCATGTGTTACCTATATTGTAAGTTTACTAAATCATTCATTGCTTGATCTTCATATACATTCATCAAATACGATGACAAGTTATTATCAGAAATTGTACCACCTGACAATTTAACATCGGAAAAAAACCCTGTTATGTCTGTTAATTGCTTTTGTTGACTATCAAAAAAGGTTTTTGTATCTCCTAAAACAGAAATTATTAATAATTGTTTTTGTTGATTAGCACTAGAATAACTGTCTTTGCCCATCTTCTTAACAATTGCTTTGGCTTTTTCTATCTTTTGAGTTTTTATTTCAGCTTTTGTTATTGGCTTTTTAACGTCAACTGTTTTAACTTTTGCAACTTCTACTTTTTCCGATACAGTTTCGGTTTTGACTTTGACTTCAACTTCGACTTCACTGACTTCGATTTCGAGTTCAGTTTCGATTTCTTGTATTGAGACTTCGGCATTTATGTTTTCTCCTGTTTCAGTTTCTAACTTTATTTCAAATTGTTCTGCACTTGGTGGTGCTAATTCAGCTTCAACACTATCATATGTTACTTCAGTTTGAGATGTTGGTGTAATTTCTATGTTACCATTCTCTACTTCAATTATATTATTATCAAAAATATCTTCTAATAAATCGGTTATTGTATCATCGACAATATTTATCGCTACATATGATTCTACTGATGTTATAGTTTGGGAAACAATATTAGAAATAACATTATACAAGACGTTCACACTTACGTCATCAAACATAACACCGACAGAAAGTGCGATATCGCGTCCGCCCACTTCAACAATAAGACTTGTAAGATTACCAGCAAACTCAAAACCGCCATTATATTCAGAATAACCAGTTACTACTCCACTAGCTGATAAAACATCTGTCCCAGAAAATTGAGTAATTGCTCCATTTTTTCCTGTAATGTGCATATAAATGCTATCATCTTTATCCGGCTTATATACTTTTATACTATAATTTGTTTTCCCACCGTTACTGATATCTAAATCACTTATGTCAATAGTTTGTACAAAGGTTGTACCCATACCACTAACACCGTTAATGCTTGTTGAATTGCCACTTCCTGTTATCATCGCACATTTATCTGTCCCTAAATCACCGCACGTTGATCCAGACAACATACTTGCAGAGCCTTGGCCTCCCCAATCAATCGACATTTTTCCGTCCTTTGATGATGGTACAAACCCATTATCGCTGTCCAATATATCCACTGAGGTTTCATTAGTGACTTTTGTCGTATTAATATCTGTTGTGGTAGTGGTAATTGTAGTCACCCCAGTTCCATCATTAATAGTTTCTGTCACAACATCAACATTTATTATTTCTTCCACAACTATTGGATCGCATAAACCGACTTGAGTTACAGGGCATATATTATCTGCTTTAGAGGAGAAGGATACCAAGAAAAGCAACAAGAGCACCCATGTTAAAAGGTTTTTTATCTGTTTCATTTAATTTTACATCTTTTTTCGGACGTTTTTTAGAAGGTTTATTTGCTAATTCAATTTGTTTTCGTATTAAACTACCCTCTGGTATTAACTGTGGGTTATCTTTCCACGCTTGTTCGGCATCGTCAGCAATTTTGCCATAATAGGGACACCACGTATTTGACATAGCCATTGCATCAAAAATTATAGGAGACTGACATAAGGTACTAACCCCAGCCACTTTCATCCCCATTCCAAACAGAGCCCGTGATAATTTTATCCTAACGCAATCAATGTCCTCTATAGTCACAGCACTAGAAATACCAACGACAGAAGTAGTTACTGAACCACTTATACCATGTCTGCATATATCAGAATTATTTATAATAACTGAGGGTGCAACTGCGCTTGGTGGTGCTTTATCCATAATGGTCGATGAAACCGTATTACTGTCAGCCGCTTCTGCTTTTCCAAATATTAAATAAATAATTGAAAAAACCACCATTATAACAATTAAATATGATACTATTTTTTTAAACATTCTATCTCCCCTAGTGGGGTTTTTGGTTGATTTATATGTAGTGGGGTTTTTGGTTCATTTTTTATTATTTCTTTTCTTCGGCAATTATTAAACCTAAAATAGATGCCGCAACGCCAATGAAAGCAAGTTCCATTACACCACTAATAATTCCTATCCCAATTATACCGACTCCGATAGCCGCATAACTTGAAGGCTCTTTTAACCTATTCATTAACCAATTCATTTTATATCCTCTCTGTTTTGTTAAATTCCAATTGCTTTCAAAAGTCCCATTAATCCAAATTGATCTGCAAAAATAACCGCTAGTCCACCAACAGCAAACCATTTTATTTGTATTAAAGACCGCTCAATACTATTTAAACTTGTTTTAAGTTCCTTACTTACATCTCTTAAATTAGTTATAGATTCATCGTGACGATCTAAAGTCCACTCAATTTTGTCTAATCTAGTTGTACTCACTTAATGTCCAATCGCTATAAATCTAACTAACAGTGAACTATTCTGAATAGCACCAACGTGAATTTTTGCTGTTGTAGTTGTAAGGGTGTGTATGGATACCTCCGCATCATCAGTACTTGCAGTACTTGCCACAGCTCCATAAGTAGCATTAGCTTGAAGACAAGCTGTGGGAAACGTTACAGGCCAATTAATACTCGTACTTGTATCTCGTCCACAAGTAGCACTTCCCCATTGCATAACTAAACCACTTGCAAACTTTTGATATCCATTTGACGCTAAACTTTTTGCTGGTGCATCTATTGCACCTTTTAATTTAGCTGGTGAAATTAAACTTTCAGTTGTACCCGATCCGGCAGACCAGACAGCTTGTGATTGATCTCCTAATAAACCTGTTTGCGTACCGCTTGTATTAACAACTTGTGTATCATCTAAAATATTATTCGTGTTTGATGATTGATTTAAATAACTTAATGAAATCCACGCATCGTCTGCCTCTGATCTCATTTTAAGAATGTTAGTGTTTGTATCATACCATAACATATTTGCATAAGTTGTACTGGGTGCTGTTGCCCCAGATGAACAACTTGCTAACGCCTGTAATGCGTTATTAATGTCTGTTCGGGCGTTTGACGCTGATTGATTTGCTATTGTGTAATCGTTTTGACTCATTTTAGAATTCCACTGTTGCTTTTAATAAACTTATTGAAGGACTTACATTTGTATTTGTACTTGTTAATTCTGCTTTAAATTTAAACGCTCGTCCAACAACATCTGATCCATTTGCTAAAGAAAACGCTCCCCACGTTGGACTAGAAGCTGGATCGTCTGGTGTTGCCGCAACATAAACTTCTACATTAGTATCGTTAAATGCGGCTTGCTCATCAGTCCAGCCATCAAAATTATCAGGCCATGTATCCCAGTCTCCTACTATATTATCCCACGTTCCAGCAGTTGGTTGATGCCGACTAAAAATTGTTATTCCAGTTATTCTAGCAGTTCTCGAACTGGATGTATCTACATAATTTGCAAAATTATACGTTCCTGACGGATTTGCTCCCGAAATAGTATCAATTATTAGCTCATCAGGGTTAGGTGTTGTATCAATAACAACATTTGTTTTACTGCCAGAGAAACTAGGATTTTCTGTTAAAGTTGTTGTTGTACCCAAAGGAGGCAATTCAGTCGGCTGTATTACTAAACTTGTTGCAGTGACACTCTCATTCAAACCTTTATCAAATGCTTTAATAAAATACATACCCGATCTTGCTGGCAGAGTTGCATTTGTTGCTGGCCTTGCAACTTTGTCAATGACTGTTGATGAGTTTGCCCAAGTTCCACTAGTTGTTTGTGAGTAATGCCTAATTCTATAATAAGATAAATCTAAATCTGCTACTGGAGTCCAAGATAAAAATAATGTTCCAGTTGATAATTCATGAACAAAGTTTGAAATATTAGCTGGTGGATCAGATAAAGCATCCACAGTAAAATCAGGTAAATGCTCAAATTCACCTTTTACACCAAAAGTATTTATAGCTCTTGCTCTTATGTCATATATTCCACGCTCTAAATCAACAACAATGAATCGTCCAATCTCTCCTGTTCCCATTGTGTTATAAACAGTATCAGCGTTTGCTTTATATTGTACTTCAACTAAATCTATTCTTTCTTCAGCACCACTTGTAATTGTCACTTCTAACTGATTGACTAACTTTTCGGATAAAACACGTGCAACTGCTTGTGCTGAAATACCAACAGTTGGAACTTCAAATGGTGATAATAATGTTGTGTTATCATTTTCATAAACAATACCATCACTCACCTCGTCAAATACACTGCTTGTAATTTCTCTTAGAGTTAATTCTATTTGTAGATCATATTCATTTTGAACGCCAAAATTCCATGAAACCACTTCAAATGTTTTAGATGTCCAGCCAAAACGAGCATTAGTTAAAGCGATTGTATCTCCTACTTGTACTTTAAAAGCTCTTATTCCAAAATTAGCATTTACAGTTATTTGTTGTCTGTTTCGTTCCAGAGCAATTAAGGCAATGCGTCTGGCTTCAATAGAGTTATCAGTAAATGGTAAATCTAAATCAACAACACTCTCTTGATTATTGTCTGCTGTTAAAAATGATGCATTTGTAACGGCTGGATAATCTGTTGTCTGCCAGTTACTTTCCGAACCTCTAAAAGTTCCTTTAACTTTGTTAAAATTGTCTCGTCTTGAGTGTCTCGTGCTTACTTTTATATTCGATCTTAAATCATCATCCGTTAAAGATAATTGTGAACTTGTAAAATATGCTGGCTTCATTCTCCATTTGCCTTGAGAATACCATATTGAACCACCAAATGATGTTATAATATCATTTAACAAATCTAAAGGAGTGATTGATGTTACAAACGCGCCATTGCAAGTATATCTTTTTGTTGATGCTAAAGTGTTTGTTTGATCGCACACATTAGCCGCTGTTGTTACTAATGTATCATCAATGTTAGCTGTTTCCTCATTTAAACCATATGATGAAGTTAAATAATCTCTAATACACAATGCTGGATTATCAGACCAAGCCGTTGAACTATTTCTAGGGTCATATACTTTTTTTCCTTTAATAGTTGTTGTTATATTTGGGACACCATTAGGGAATATATCTGCGTCAAACTTTAATCGTATATATAAATATGCTAACCCACTTAATTTGTGTTCTAGTGTCCAGTTTGTTGTCTCTGCCACTAAATCACTATCTGCTGACTGACTTGCTGTGCCTAAATGTTTATTTATTCTTATAAAACCATTATATCTACTTGGAGACGTTACGTTTCCAGACCCATCTAAAGTTACCAATTCATCATTTATATATATTTCATTAAACTCTTCTATTTCATGACCAGCATAAGCAATGACTCGGTGCAAAAATTTATTATTTTCACCTGTTGCTTCATCGAATACAATAACGCCACCGACACGCATTTTCCCATATATAATTTGATGATCTAACGCTGACCCTCTTGTATTTACCTGATAACCTCTATTAGCACCTGATAATGGTGGCTTGGGAGTAAGTGCTTTTAGTGCTACGCCTAGAGCAAGCCTAACCGCAAATGCCGACCAAAACGCAGTAGCCCCTGCCGCGACTGTTGTTGTTGCGGCCGCTGAAAATGCCGCTATTCCAATTTGTACAGCCATTAATTATGTTCCCTTATTAATGCTTTACAATAAACTGTCTCTGTTGGAGTATAATCTAATCTTTCTAATATTACACCAAAAGATTTGTGTTCTTTTACATTTATAGTCATCACTGAAATACCATCTTCTTTTATACATTTTTCAGCATATTTTAATAATTTAATTCCGGCAAATCCTTTTCTATAATTAGGGTGCATATATAAAATGTCATTTGTAGCAAATAAATGATCTTTATAATGTAAATGTACACTAATAATTACAATAAAATAACCGATTAACGCACCATTAAAACGTGCCGTAAATATTTTTAATTTATTGTTATCTTCTAATTCATAATAAGTATGCCAGTCTGGATTAAGTTTAATAATATTTTTGTTTACTGCTATCTCTTCCCAGTGCAAATTAATAAGATCAACTATTTCTGGTTTTACATCATTTATAAATTCTTGTTTGAAACTAAGACCCACTATTCCGTCCCCAGACAATATCTTTATCTTGCAAATCCTCTACAAAATCTAAACCTAAATCTGTAGGGTATATTGACTTTTGATATTCTGAAGTAAATCTAGATGTTCTAGCTCTCTCTAAATCAATCAATTTATTCTCAACTAATAATTCTATTGATGATGTTTGAGGTGTTTCTAATATATTCATTTGATCCATATAACCAGAAAATATATTAGAAATGCTTGTTTGATCGAGTTGCAATAATATTTTTTGACCGTCTTGTAATAAAATAAAATCTGAGCTTTGTTGTAATAATTTATTAGCTGTAAACATACCAAAGTATAAATTGCACACACGTCCCTGATAAGGCTGACTGAGGGCTAAAGAGATAACATCTGAAGGGATACCGCTTAAAGTTATTGTAGCCCCTTTTACGGCTATTTCAGCGGCCTCTTCAACTTTCGATATGTTTAATAATGCACCAGTCCCCACCCATTCTTGACTGTTATAATTTAATGTTCCTAATCCTGTCCATAATCTTAAAGTGTTATCGTCATCAAATAATAACTCAACTGCAAAAAACGGATAAATAACTCCATCATCTAAAGCTGTTATAATATCGGTAGCAAGATCGCGACTCATTAATCTGCCTCGGCTATTGTATTTCCATCTGCCACCCATTCAAGGATAGCTTCGTAATGTCGGTTTTCTGCGTTTATTGGAACTGCCATCATAACACCATCAATTTCAGCATTAATGTGAGAGTTCTGTCCTGACACTGACGACACATATCTTGCACTGTTTACAATCATATTATAACTCCGCATCCATTGAAAAGAAATCATCTACTCCGTCAGGGTAATAAAACGCTGACCCTCCAGAACCGCCTCCTGATTTTAAAACGTGTGTAGCAACTACATTCTTAGCAAAACTAGTAAACACTGGTTGGTCACAACCTGTGACGTTCCAAGTTCCATTTACCGTGCAAGTTGGCTCAGTTCTCATTTCAACTCCCAATCGGTGAGTTTGGGAAATACGTTCTGAATTGTTTTGGTATCCAGCCGCAAAGATAGCATTAAGTTTTGGATTAATCGTTTGATAATACCTCTGACACAAAGCCAACTCTTGTCCTATTGAACGGTGTTCGAAGGGTGTGGCTACTGAGCCGACTTCTAGCTGAACGCCTGTCAAGTACCACGTTGCATTTAATGTCCCAAGCACACCTGTTGTTGCTCCTGTGGCAGAGTTTATATCACCAGAAGCCCAAGCTCCTGCACTGCCACTAAAAGTAGAACCAACACCCAAGCCCCATACTATTTGAAGACTACGACCTGTGCCTGTAGCCCAAGTTCCTGTTTGATCGCCAGAGATAGTAATTGTCTTTCGTTCCCAAGTATCAGCCGAACTGATTGTGTAGGTAAAGGGATAGTTTCTATTGTCTGAGCCATTACCGATTGCTCCACCGTGAGTACCAGTTATTGAGCTTCTGACATAAAATGAAAGTGTAACAGTCTCTGCGGCAGAAGTTCCCCAGTTAAGATGAGAAACATTGTTTCCTTCACACCGTGTAAACACAATTAACCTTTGACCAGCCGCAATAGATGAATCAGCAGTCGTTGTCAGTATTTTCAGTGCGTGGGTAAAGTCTGTTGGAACTACTGATGTCTCTTGGCTAATTGTAAAAGCACCATCTGAACTGTGATAATTAGCAAACCTGTCAAGGCTATAGTTTACAGACGCACCAAAACCTGTAAATGAGGTTCCTCTAGCCGATATTTTCATGTCACCATTAATTATCATATTTCGATTACTTAGAGCCGTTTCGGAGGCACTGGCTAAACTGGCTAATTCTGCGGCTTTACTCATTATTCTGCCTCCAATGCTGTGATGCGAGTCTTAAGAGACTCAATTACTGTTTGTTGTTCTTGGATAGCCTTGAAAGCAACAGCAACTAAAGAGCCGTAATTAAGACAGAGTTGTTTTTCTGGGTCGCCAGAAACAACTTCTGGTATAATTTCTTCCACCTCTTGAGCAATCAGGCCAATGTGGTCACCAGAGACCTCTTTCATCTGATAGCTTCGGGGTTTAATCTTTAAGACATCTTCTAAACCGTATTTGATGTCTACAATATTCTTTTTAATTCTCCTGTCTGACGCATTTGTCCATGCTCCACTGGCACTTAAATTTGCATAGTTAGTATTGTTAAAAAAGTACAGTGACCCGTCACCAGAGTTCATGTATAAGTGACGATATTCTGAACTACCTGTGCCGTAGCCAACAGCTATTCCCACCCCACTGCCTTTGGCAAATATTTTTGCGTTAGCTGCAACATTAGTTGTACTACCCACAAGCAAGTGGCCTGATGAGGTTAAACGCATACGTTCTGTATTACCACCAGCATGAAAAACTAAATGGGCAGAATTTAAAGCATCACCTAAACAACCTATACCTGCTCCAGACGTAGAAGAACCAGCAGTAAGCTGTATTCTTGCTCCGTCATTGGCAGAAGTTCCTTCATTCTCAAATCTTGCTACATCAATGAGACCAGAGCCACTGCTTCCTGTTGATGCGTGTAAAATACAACTAGGACTTGTAACTCCAATTCCTACGTTGCCTGATGCATCAATACGAAGACGTTCTGCTCCAGCAGTTTCCATTTTAATAAATCCGTCTGGGTCTACTTCAATGTCTTCGTTGCCATCGTGAGTTTGTATCTGAACTGGATTAGAACTATTTCTTCCACTAAGAATAAATCGACCATTGTTTATTCGTAACGCACCAACATCTGTTCCATCGGCCTGTTCTATTAATAAAGCATCTTCTTCATTTGAGGCAGTTGTAATTGTTGCGGCAGGAGTTGATATGGCTCCACTAAACGTACCAGTAGTGCCACTAACTGCTCCGTATGACGTAGCCGATATGGCTCCGTTGAAAGTTCCACCTGTACTAGCTGGCACTGTGTCTGGAACTCCGAAGACATCGAACGATACAATCTCTATTACATCATCTACACTTGCGGCATTGACTAGGGTAACTGTAGTAGTTGTAGCTGACCAGTCAGTAGTTAACTTTAGCTTCACACCATTCTGGTAGACATCTGTGTACAGTTGGTCACTAATGGCTAGTGTTTTTCCGTCTAGGTCAGAACCAGTAAAAACTTTCTGTCCCTGCGTTGCGGCAAAAATAAATCTATTCCTAACACCGTTATCTAAGCCTTTTCCTATGTATGCCATCTATTATCCTTTATAAACTTATTCGATATGCACTTAAACTTGTGCCAGCACTAAAAGTTAGTGATGTACCACCATCATTATCCACTGAATAAGTAGACATATAAATTGTATTACCAACTGCTAACGTGACAATAGTTGAACACGTTAATGGACAATATACAGTATCTCTAGTAGAATCGTTTTGGAAACGAGATGAACACTTTTCTCCATTAGCAAATAAATAAAGTTGAGCAGTTTCACCGTCTGAACCATCGTTAAAACGAATAGTTAAATGTGCTTTAACTAAATAGACACCAGCACCCCCAGAAGGCACTGTAAAAGTAGTTCCATTAAATGCACTTGATGGGTCTATTTCGTGTGTGGTCATTCCAGTAACAATAGTTGTTGAAGCTCTTGGAATTGTTTGGTCAGAAGCTTGCCGTCCATAAAACATAAAAGGATTAGAAGATATTCCATCTGATCTTACTTTAGTTAGTGCCATGTTTTATGCCTCCAATGCTGTGATGCGAG
>Ga0181418_1000418_pt1 | contig 14161 bp, 12 predicted proteins | sample 41SPOviralmetaG_FD_130143 | JGI IMG/M metagenome (GOLD analysis project Ga0181418, IMG submission 130143) | Marine viral communities from the oligotrophic San Pedro Time Series (SPOT) site, San Pedro Channel, CA, USA - 41 SPOT_SRF_2013-03-13 | ecosystem: Environmental > Aquatic > Marine > Strait...
ACCTTACGCACCAAATACGTTAAACAACATTAACCCTTCCGAGTTTACGGGAACGGTAACACAGCCAATTATAAGCGCATCAGTAACAAGTTATAGAATACTATTATTAGACACCATTTCATCGGTTGTAACCGAGTCAATTTATTTTAATGTAAATAGTGAATGTAGATACCAAACAAGGCGTTTAGAGTTCTTAAATTCTTTAGGTGGTTTTGATGGTTTTAACTTTACAAAGGTAAGCCGTAGAACGGAAGAAATAGAAAGAAGCTTTTATAAACAAAACCCCGACAATATGTCAAGCGGTGTTATTGATTACAATATAAGCGACAGGCAAAAGGTTCAATATTATACTAAGTCAAAGCCAAAGATGAAACTAACATCGGACTGGGTTGATGTTGCAACATTCAATTGGTTGTTAGAAATGATCGAAAGCCCTGAGGTTTATTTATACGAAAACGGGCAACGTGTGGCAATACAAAACATTGAAGGTAATTGGGAGGAAAAAAGAAGCGATACGGATAGCGTTTTTAATTTAGAGGTTACGCTTGAATTTGGAATGGATAATTATAGACAACGATACTAAATGCAAAAAGAAGAATTATATATTGGTTATATATCTAAAGATGTTTTTATAACGGGAACGTCTACAGGTGCAACTACAAATAAATTAGTTGACAGTGGGGCGTTGTTTTTAACGGGCGCAACACCAGTTACAAAAGGCGATTTAGCAACTAACACCACCAACAATACAACCGCCCTTGTTGAAAGCGTTGATAGTGAAACACAATTAACATTAAGTTCTGATATTTTCCCAACATTCCCAACGGCTTATAAAGTAAACAAGAAAAAACTTCAACGCATTGAGTTAATCGAAAGCTTAAACCCCTCGTTAACGTTTAACGTTGCTGATATTGCAAAGCCTGACACACGAAAGGCTGATTATTCTAAGACCATAACGTTACCAGGTTCAAAGAAACTTAATAAACAATTCGAGCATATATTCGAGGTTAATTTATCGCTTCAAACATTTAACCCAAATTTAAAAACCGATGTCATTTATTTGGTTGATGGTGAAATTAACTTAGACGGATATTTACAGCTAAAGCAAGTTAACATACTTGACAATGATAAGGTAACTTATGACTGTACAATAGTAGGGCGTTTAGGCGATTTTGTAACCGATTTAGGGGATAAGCAATTAGATGACTCCTCAATGTTATGGGGCAACCTTGACCACGATTACACATTAGCCAACCAACAGGCATCTTGGACAGCTACAACGGGTTACGTTTATCCTATTGTTGATTATGGCTTTAATACAGGATTAGTAGATTGGTGGGTTGATGAGCTTTATCCCGCAATATACGCAAAAGAGTATATAGACAGAATTTTTTCCGCTGCGGGTTACACATACACCTCAACGTTTTTGACATCAGCACCTTTTAATAAATTAATAGTGCCTTTTAACGGTCAAGAGTTTGCTGTTACGGGTAGCGTTATAGAACAGAGAATATTTAGCTCAACCGTTCCAAATTTTCAATTAACGGGTTCAACAAGTCAAAGTATAGATTTTAGTGCTTTTTCATCTATAACAAATTTTTATAGGGTTAATATGACTGTTGAAAATGATCCTAATAATGTTTATGATACTACAACAGGTTTATATCAATGTAATGCGACAGGCACATATAATTTATATTATGAATTAGATTTAACCGCCACGTTTTCGCCAATTGATTATGTAACGGGGGTTGCGCCAACTTTTGACACCGAGTGTATTGTTGCTATTTTGGGTGAAATGGAAATGTTGAGATTAGATAACGCTGGTAACCCGATTGGTGGATATAACAACACAGGGGTAATAGGAAGCAAGGCTTTTAATATTAGTTATGCTCCCGTAATTCCAGCCTCAACAAGTTCAGTTTCAACCGTAGGGACAAACCCATTCGATAATAATTATATAGAAACTGTTGATAGTTTAGCTTATCAAAATTTTAATTACGTTCAAGGTCCAACCGCTGTTTGGTCTACAACAGATCCGAGACAATTTGCAACTCCTAAAAAATATATATTGGTTGTTAATGATGTTTTCTTAAATGACACCGACCAAGTTAAAATAAGAATTAAATCTAATTTGTTTACTCAGGAGGTAGAGTTAAACACTATAAATAATATAGGAGCAATAGGAACACCCGTCCCGACAACACCAACGACACCTTTATTTAGGAAAGCACCTACAGCTTCATCTTATTTAGATTATGCTCGGGGGACGGCTGAATTAAATTTAACGGCTGGTGTATTTAGGAACTCAGTTTCAAACAAAGGTTATAACGAGGGGAATAATATCGATATGTTTTCGGCAATACCAAAAAACATTAAGCAAACAGATTTTTTTATGTCTATTGTCAAGATGTTTAATTTATATGTGCAAACAGATACAGCAAACGATAGAAATTTATTTATTGAGCCAAGAGATGATTTTTATAATTCTAATGTAAATAATTGGTCGCAAAAATTAGATATTTCGCAACCCTTAGAGTTTTTGCCAATGGGTGCTTTAGATAGTCAACGATATTTATACACCTACAAAGCCGACAAAGATTACTACAACGAATTATATACAACAACTTGGGGCGAAATATACGGGGAAAGATTAAAGCGTGTTAATAACGATTTTCTAAAAAACGAACACAAAACCGAAGTTATATTTTCACCTACTCCGAGCGTTGGTCAAAGCTATAACGATAAGGTTATTCCAACCATTAAAAAGGTGGATAACAACGGTCAAGAGGTTAGAACAATTTCAAACATTCGAATTTTATATTATGGTGGTTTAAAAGATACTGTTTACACTTGGACACATCAAAGCGATTTAGTGGCTAATCAATTAGAAACTCAGTATCCATATGCTGGACATTATGATGATCCGTTCACGCCTACAATAGATATTAATTTCGGATTAACTAAAGAAATATATTGGGATAATACATTTAACGCTATTACTTGGACGGATAACAATTTATATAATAAATACCATAGTAAGTTTATCGAGGAAATAACAGACGTAAACAGTAAAATTGTTCGTGGTTGGTTTTATTTAAAACCTGGTGATATTAGAAAACTTTCATTTCGTGAGCAATACTATTTTGATAATGCTTATTTCAGATTGAATAAAATTGAAAACTACAACCCTAACAACCCATTAACAAAATGCGAATTTTTAAAGCTCAAAGATGCTGAGGTTTTTGTACCTACAACAACAACGGCAAACGGTGGGGTAACTGCATTGACAACACAGGAAAACACGCCTTTGTTTGCATCTGCTGTTAGCAAGTCAACCGATAACAATAGTATAGGAAACCAAAAAAATGATGTTCAGGGTGTAGAAAATTATATAAGTAAATCTTCGCAAAATATACAAATACAGGGGGATAGAAATTATATTTTTGACAACGCAAGAAATATTACAATAACAGGAGATAACAATAGGATAAATTCTGGAGTTGAAAATGTTACACTAATAAACACTAATAACCAAACCGTTATAAATTCTAACGTTACCTATGTAAATGGTGAATTAAAAGGGGTTGGAAGTATTGTAACCGTTACAACAACGACAATAGCTTCGGAAAACGTTACTACATACATAGGTGATACATCAGGCGGAAGCGTTACAATTATTATTCCATCAGATACAACAACAGGCAAAATATACAACTTTAAAAAACCAATTGCTTCGAATACTTTACAGGTTCGGGGTGCTGGTGGTGAAACAATAGACGGAGCTGGGACGTTAAGTTTAAGCGGTTTAAATGATTCGGCTACGTTGCAATTTGACGGAGAGAAATTTATAATATTATAATAAAATAACAATGGCAGAAAAAGTAGTCTTAGACATTGAAATAGGAACAAGCGGAAGCCAAAGAACATTAGGGCAATTAGAGGAACAAGCCGAATTGTTAAACGAGGAACTAAGGAAAGTGCCTTTAGGGACAAAGGCGTTTAAAGATTTACAAAAGCAATTAATCGGAGTTAACAAAGAAATTAAAAACACCGAATTAAGTATGGAAGCCCTTGATAATGAACAAGTAGCTTCTGAGTTGGGTTCTGTTGCTGGTGCTGTTGGCGATATGACTTCGGCTTTTGTGTTGCTTGGTGGTAGTGGTGGAGCTTTGGAAGAAACCGCCCAAAACATCGAAAAGGCTTTAGGTATATCAATGGCGTTTAAGGGTGCAATTGAGGGGTTAAGTTCGGGGCGTAAGCTATTCAATAACTTATTAAAACAAAGTAATGTACTACAAAACATTAATAATAAATCTACAAGTATAGCAGAGGCAATTTATGGACAATTTTCTAATAGTGTTGATGTAACATCTAAAAGCTTTAAGAATTTAAGGGGGGCAATAATTGCAACTGGTGTAGGTGCGTTGGTTGTTGCTGTTGGTTTATTGATTGCCAATTTTGATAAGCTAAAGGGTGCAATTAACGGGGTTTCGAAAGCCCAGAAAGATGCTTTAGATGACCAACAAAAGGCGGTTGATTTAGCTGATGAACGTTTAAACTCAATTTCCGAACAAGAAAACATTTTAAAACTTCAAGGTAAAACCGAAAGGCAAATATTAAACTTAAAAATTAACGCAACAGACCAGGCAATTAAAGAGCGTAGAATTAGGTTAGGTATGCAACGGGAACAATTAACCGCAGAAATTGAAGCCGAAAAAAGAAACCGAAGATATTTAGAAAACTTCACAAAGGTTATATTTATTATTCCAAGAACTATTTTAAAGGGGATTGATTTAATAGGCGAGGGATTAAATTTAGCATTTAAACAAATACAACAAATACCATTTGCTAAAAAGATATTAGGTGAGGAACCTATTAACATTGATTTTGGTTTAGATGAAAAGGTTGAATCGTTAACCGAAGGCGTGGCTGGGTTGTTGTTTGATCCCGAAAAAACAAGCGAGGAAGCGGAAAAAACATTAGCCGAAGCCGAAAAAGGAATTTTAGCCCTTGAAAATCAACAAGCTGGGTTTAGATTATCAATTTTAGCATTAGATGAAAAGACGGCAGAGGAACAAAAGAAGATTACTGACAAAGTTACTGAGGATGCTATTAAAGCGGCAAGGGCAAGGGAAGCGGTAGAAATAGATAGCAACAATAAACTAATTGACCAAAAGAAATCTTTTTGGGAAACGATGGGGCAACTATCAGCCGAAGCAGCTGAGAAGGAAAGATTAAGAAGGGAAAAGGAATTAGCCGAAGCGTTAGCAGCACAAAACGCAACCTTTGATTTAGCACAAAGCGGGATAGGTGCATTGTTAGAATTAAACGATGCGTTTGCTGGTGAAACGGAAGCCCAACAAAAAAAGGCGTTTGAACGTAGAAAAAAATTAGAGATAGCAGGGGCGTTGATTTCATCGGCTCAAGGTGTGGTAAATATACTTTCAAATAAAAGTGCAGTTCCAAGCCCTTTCGATATTCCATTCAAGGCGGCTCAAATTGGGGTATTATTAGCGACAACAGTAGCACAAATAGCAAAGATTAAACAGCAACAATTTTCGGGCGGTGGTTCGGTATCATCTCCAAACGTTGGAGGTGTGGGGATACCGACCATCTCACCCGTTACAAATACAAGCACATTAGTACCACAAGAACCGCAACAGGTTTTCGTAACCGAAACGGATATTTCGAACACACAAAACAAAGTAAACGTAATTGAAGCCCAAGCGACAATAAAATAAAAAAATATATTATGAAAATATTAGAATTAATAATCGATGAAAACCAAGAGGATGAGTCAGGTGTTGACTACATAGCTTTGGTAGACAGCCCAGCAATACAGAGCAATTGGATGGCATTTCGTAAACAACATTTCCAAGATACATTTAACGACTATCCCGAAAGTGCGAGTAATAATGCAAAGAAAGCGTTAAAGTGGATTGAAGAATATAAGGACGAAATAAATTGCAACTATACAAGGGTAGGTCTTGCAAGAGCCCGTCAATTGTCAAACAAAGAAAATATTTCGTGGGATACGGTTTCAAGAATGGCGCAATTCAATAGGCATAGGTCTAACGCTGAAGTAAGCGAAGAAAATAAAAGCACACCATATAAAGATTGCGGATATTTAGCTTGGTTATTATGGGGGGGAACTTCGGGGGTAAATTGGGCTATGAGAAAAATGGAAACCAAAGATAACTTTAAACATTCCTTTAAAATACAAGACGAAGAAAAAAGAATTGTAAGCGGTTATTTTATGATTGCTGATTTACCAATAGCTCGAATGGATGACGAAGGTAAAATGTTTTATGTTGTATTTAGAAAAGATACGATCGAAAAGATAGTTAACAAATTTATGCGTAACGGCTTCAATGCTAATATAAATTTAATGCACGATAGCAACGCAATAGCTAACGGTGTTTATGTTATTGAAAGTTTAATTATTGATAGCGAACGTGGAATTAAAGCCCCTGAGGGTTTTGAAAAAGTTCCTAATGGTTCTTGGTGGGGTTCGATGCGTGTTGAAAATGATGAGATTTGGAAACAAGTGAAAAGCGGTGAATTTAAAGGGTTTTCTGTCGAGGGTATGTTTGGCCAGGACAAAGACTTCGAACTACCCGAAAAGGTCATTAACAAGATTAAAGAAGTAATTAAGAAATACAGAGAAAACAGAAACAAATAAAAATAAATTTATTACAAAGTGTAATAATTCCATTTATTTTATATATATCAATTAATAAACTATTATTTTATGTCTAATTTAAAAGATTTATTTAACGACATTAAAAACGTCTTTAAAGAAGAAGGTATTGAAACAGATACCGAAGCAAGTGTTGAAACAACTCAAGAAGTTGAAACAACAGAAACCACTGATATTTCCGAAGAAGTTAAATCTGAAAAATTCGAGGATATTGTCCTTGAAGATGGAACGGTAGCACAAGTTGAACCTGACGTTAGTATAGGATCGGCTGTTGTTGTTGCGGTTGATGAGGAACTACTTCCAGCACCAGACGGGGAGCACGTTTTAGCCGATGGTAGAGCAATTGTAACCGAAGGCGGTGTAATTGTAGCCGTTGAGGAAGCGGAAGAAATGCCCGAAGTTGAAGAGGAGGTTGCTGAAGAGGAAGTACAGGAGGAAATGGAAACAGAGAAACCATTTACCGAAGCTCAAGAAAGAGAAGCTAAAAAGATTATCGAAAGCATTGTAACCGAAAGAGTATTTTCAATGGAAACAAGCATAAGCGTAGATAATGAAGAACTTAAAAAACAAGTTGAAAAATTAACAACTGCGTTTAATGGTTTATTGGAATTAACTGAAAAGTTGATTGCTGAACCAACAAAAGAAGCCGTTAAGAAAACTAAAAGCGGTTTTGCAAAATTAAAAACTAACAAAAGGGATATTATTGAAGCCCTTAAAAACAAAAACATAATTAATTAAATTTATAAAAAATGGCATTTGATGTAACAGCCCTTCCAGCTTATACGGAACAAAACGCAATGGACTTAATAGTTAAGTCGGTTGCTGGTGGTAGATTAGCACAATACGCAAACATTCAACCAGATGTAAAAACTACAACGACTATCAATATTCTCGATACTGACGTAGTATTTCAAGCTGATGGGTGTTCAAGAAGTGCAAGTGGAACTACTACTTTAACTCAAAGAAATTTAACACCTGGTGCGGTAGCAATTCACGAAGATTTGTGTATGACTGATTTAGCTGCTAAGTACACGGCTTTAATGCTTAGACAAGGATTAACAGCAGAAAAAGAGGAAGTTCCTTTCGCTGATTTATACTTCGAGCAAAAAGTTGCTAAAGTACAAAAAGCTATCGAGGTTGCTGATTGGCAAGGTGATACGGGATCGGGTACTGCAAATCTTAATAAGTATGACGGTTTAGTTAAGATTATCGGAGCAGCTACTGCAGTAAATGGTAACCCATCAGCTATTACAGTTGCAACGGGAATTACAAACGCTAACGTAATTGGTATTCTTACGGGAATGGCTGAGTTAATGCCAGAAGATATTATGGATGCAGATGATTTAAAATTGTTTGTTGGAATGGATACTTTCCTTAAATATCAAAAAGCGATTGCTGACGGAAATTATTTCCATTATGTTGTTGAAGGTGGTTACACTGCAGAACTTCCGCTAATTGGTTTCCCAAATGTAACAGTTTGTGCGACTCCTGGTCTTAGTGGTTTAGCTGCTGGTAACTGTTTCTTAATGAGAGCATCTAATATTTATATCGGTGTTGATTTACCTGAAGAAGAGTCTAACGATGTTCGTTCTTGGTATGATGATAACGATAGAATCTACAAAGTAACAATGGCATTTAGAAGAGCGGTAAACGTTGCTTTCCCTGACCAAGTTGTAGAATTCATCTTAGCATAATTATTAACTTTATGGGGGTTTAATCGCCCCCATTTTTAAAACTAAAAATCAATGTCCTGTCTTATCTCATCTGGCATTAGCCGAGATTGCTCTGATTCTGTTGGAGGTTTGGAAGAATTGTATCTTCTTGAACGTGCAACCGTAACAGCATACACCGAAGCAAATAGCGAAGTAACCGCAATAACTGACGGTGGTTCAACTTGGAAAAAATTCCAATTAAAAAAAGAAGTTGGTTCAATAGTAGCCACAACAACAATAGACCCAGCCAACGGTACAAGATTTAGCGAAGGCGTGATAGGTTTTTCTATTAATAAATTTTCTGCCGTTAATACTAATATTTTAAAATTATTAATCTTAGGTCAGATAGTTGCTATTTGTAAAGATAACAATGGCAAGTATTGGGGCTTAGGTTTTCAAAGCTTTGCTGAGGGTCAATCAATGGCTGTTAATAGTGGAACAGCTTATGGTGATCGTAACGGATACGATATTGAGTTAATGGCTAAAGAGCCTGAAGCACCTTTTGAGGTTTCGGCTTCAGTTGTTGCTGGTTTAACTATTGCATAAAAGAAATTTGTTGAGTGTTCTTTCTTCATAGTTCGAAAGAGGGAAGTTATTTTAATATGGCTTCCCTTTTTTTTTAAAAATAAATATATGTTAAAAAAAGATTTAATAGGAGCGAATTGGAACGGCAAAGGTTTTTGTATTCCTATCGTTGAAGATAACATCAAGATATTGAAATTGCTTGGTGCTGATGTATTTGAAGTAAAAAAAGCGAAAAAGAAGAAAGATGATTCACCTGAACAATAGCACATCTACGGAGTTTGCCGTAACGCTATACGAAAAGACAACACTAACAAGCCCTGTTTATTTGTTTCATTTTAAGAATGATACATCATTCAATGATTATTATTGTATTATTGCGGACACCTCAACGCAAAAACAACGCTTTAACTTATTTTCCTTTACTGAGGGCGTTAATGATGCCTTAAACGGCTCTTTAATACTTGGTAAAAGTGGATATTATGAATATTATATTTACGAGCAAACAAGTGCAACAAACCTCGATCCTTCATTGGCTACGGGATTAGTTGAGCAAGGTAAAATGCGTTTGTTTAATGTAAATGACAACCCGAATTATTCAAGTCATACGGTTGCTGGTGTAACCAATTATGTATATAATCCAAGTTAATTATGAGCGTTAAATTAATACCGATAAATTTTAAGGGCTACGATTTACCCGTTTTTAAGGAAAGTCGCAAGGGCGATTGGTTCGAATATGGTAGCGATAGACCCTATAAGAATTGTTATGGCGATTTTTTGGTTAAGCTATTAAATGAAAGTTCCAAACAGTCAACAATTATAGATGCTAAGACAAAATTTATTGTTGGGCGTGGTTTTGCTGTTGATGGTAGTAAATTAAACTTTCAAGAACGTGCTTTAGTTGAGGGGTTTTTGCGTATGCCTAACGAAGATGGCAATATGAATGATTTGCTTTCTAAGATTGTAAAGGACAAAAAAGTGTTTGGTGGTTTTGCAATGCAAATAAGGGTAAACGCTAATAATAAGATTGCAAGTGTTGACCACATAGATTTTAATAATGTTCGTGTAGGTGTTGAAGAGGGTGTGTATTATTATACTGAGGATTGGAAGTCAAGAAACCCAGAAAAAAACGAAGATTACACCACGTTAGAGGTTTTTCCATTTAATGACCAGGTAAGTAGTGATAAAAATTATATTGTTTATTATAAGGAATATCGCCCCGATTTAGGTGAATATCCACTACCCGATTATATAGCAGCCGTTCCTTATTTAGAAGCTGATGCGGAAATAAGCAACTTTACGTTGATGAATATACGCAATAACCTGAGTTCTGGCTACCTAATAAGTTTTGCAAATGGTCAACCATCAGATGAGGAAATGTCTGAGATTGAAAGAAGGTTTAAAGATTACGCAACGGGAACGGATAACGCTGGAAAACCTTTGCTTTCATTTACTGACCAAGCTTCTGACCATCCACAAATTATTCCAATCCCTACAAACGGGCAAGATGATAGGTTTATTAATTTAAATACTCAAATAACACAGGAAATTTTTACGGCTCACTCTATCGTTAGCCCGATGTTATTTGGAATAAAGGACAGTACAGGCTTGGGGAACAATTCGGATGAGTTAAGAACAAGCGCGGAATTATATCAAAACTTGCACATTGATCCCGAGCAAGATATATTAAACGATTTATTTAATGAAATAATAAATTATAACGGCATTCCTAAATGCTTATACATTCAAAAGATTGAGCCAATTGGCAAGGAACTTAGTGAAGCGGTTGTTGTTAGTGTAATGACACAAGACGAAATAAGGGAAAAAATAGGACTTGCACCTTTAGAACCTGGTCAACGTGTTCAAATGGATGACCAAACGGATGAAATGCTTTTTGCCCAATTAGAAAAAACGGGGTTTAATGCAAATGATTACGAGGTTTTAGATAGTGTCAATAGTGAAATAACTTGTTTGGCTGATGCTGAACGCTTTGAAAATGAATTGTTAAACAAGCATAAATTTGCTTTGGATCGTGTTTTAACCGATATGGAAAAGGCGGTTTTAGATATGGTTGTAGATAACCCATCTCTTCCAAGTAATGAAATTCGTAAGGCGTTAGAAATATCAATCGAAGATGTTAACGAAATTATACAGGAACTACAAAACATAGGGGCGTTAGATGTTAATTTTAACCCGACTCAGGATGCAATTGACACCATACAAAAACCCGATGAGGAAATTTTTGTAGCTTATAAGTACATTGAGCGACCTGATGCACTACCGTTAAAGGGTGGTAAAAGCCGTAGGTTTTGCGTTCAAATGTTATCGTTTGCACAGGCTGGGCGTTTATATACATTAGACCAATTAAAGCTTTTAAGAAACGATTTCAACCAAACGGGGATAGATATATTTTTAAAAAGAGGTGGATGGTACACGCTACCTAATACCGATATACACCGCCCATTTTGTAGACACATCTGGCAACAACAAGTATTAAGGAAAAAAAGATAATTATGGCAAACGTTTTATTTATATCAGAGGCATATTTAAAAAATAATACTTTAATAGACGATAACGTGGATCAGCGTATTATCTTACCCAGTATTAAAAACGCTCAAAATATGCGTTTACACCCAATATTAGGGACTCCGTTTTATGAAGATTTAAAAGCGAAGATTGTAGCTGGTACATTAAACGCTGATGAAACGACATTGTTAGACTCTTATATTGCACCCTCATTATTACAATGGTGTATGTATGAATGTAGTACCTCAATGCTTTATAAATACCGAAATAAAAGTGTTTCAACAAAGTCAAGCGAAAACGCCCAGCCGATAGATTACCAAGCATTACAATTTTTAAGAGATGATTGGAAAAACAAGGCTGAATTTTACGACAAACGTTTAATTAATTACCTTTGTGAATACGATAACTTATTCCCTAAATACACCGAAACAAGCAAGGATATGCACCCCGACAAAACGGCATACCAAACAAGTTTTTATTTAGGTGGTGGAAGTTCGAACTGTTGGAGAGATGAATATTATTACTACAAAAAATGAAGCTAACCTATAACCAAGTCATAAAGCAATTAAATGATTTTGCCGATGCTCATAAACAAATTAAGAGTTTTGGTAATGGTAATTTATGGGAAGTGGTTCAACACGACCAACTAAGTAATTTTAATTACCCGTTGATGTGGATAAATGACCAATCTGCAACAATGGGAAGCGGTGATTTTACCTGGAACTTTCAAGTTTTGGTAATGGACATAGTAAGGAAAGATGAAAGCAACGAAAACGAAGTTAAAAGCGACTGCGTACAAATACTAATAGATTTAATTGCATACTTTGAGCAATTGAACGCAACGAACAACAATGTTAATTGGAATCAAGTTCAATTAATACGATCGGGAAGCGTTGAAATGTTCACCGAAAGATTTGAAGATGAAGTAAGTGGGGCAACGTTACAACTTGGTTTGCGTTTTCCACAGAATTATAATTTTTGCGAAATACCAATTTAAGATATGCCAACATTATTCAACCCAAATAGAAGAAAAGGTATTTTTATGATACCAAGTGGAGCGACAAAAAGCCCAACACCAACACCTCCAGCCTTCCAAAATATATATTCACTTAGCTTCGATGGTGTGGATGATTATGTTGACTGTGGAACAGAATTAGGTAATTCTTTTGGCGTTACAACTAACATATCTATTAGTATGTGGATTAACCCAAGTGTTACAAGTGGGAACGATTTGTTTTTTAATATAGGTAGTTTTTCTAATAGTTTTGGACAAATAGCTTTTCAATTACTGTCAAATAAACTTTATGTAAAATTAAATAATGGTGCAAGAAGTTATAATGTTGCTTATACAAATACTACTGATTGGCAACATTTAGTATTTGTATATGACGGAAGCAATAGTGCAAATATAAAAATGTATATAAACAATGTAGAACAAAGCACAACGGCTGCTGGTGTGTTTCCAAGTTCATTAGATTTAAGCAACCTTAAAACAATAATAGGCGCAGGATATTCAGTAAGTTACACATATTCAGGCTTGCAAGATGAGGTTGCAATTTTTAATTCATCGTTAACCTCTGCAAACGTAACTTCGATTTATAATTCGGGAGTGCCTAATGATATAAGTTCTATAAGTGGTTTAAGTGCTTGGTATCGCAACGGTGACAACGGTTCTTATAAATCTCCACAGTGGCTAATACCTAATAATAGTAATGTTGCTAATTCAAGATTTTCTAACTACTCATTTTCTTATGATGGGGTTGACGATTATGTAGATACTGGCATTTCTACTTTAACTGGAACAGATTTATCCATTAGCTATTGGTTTAAAACAACTGCAACACTAAGTAATTTTAATTATTATGTGCCATTTTCTGCTGTTTCAAATCAACAATTTGTTGGAGCTTATTTGTATTACCACCCTACAACAAAATTAACATTTCGTTCAAGAAATAGTAGTGGTACTTTAGTAAAGGGAACAGTAGATTTATCAGATGGTAACTGGCACAACATAGTAGTAACATATGATTCAACTTCGTACGCATTAAAAATGTACGTTGATGGTTCTATTGATTATGACGAAACAATTTATTCTTATGCAGTTTTTAATCAACCTTTATTATTAGGTGGTAAAAGTTCAAGCCTAAATTTAATAGATTGCTCTATTGATGAAGCAAGTTTATTTAATTCTGTTTTAACCTCTGAAAACGTAACAGCAATTTATAATTCAGGAGTTCCTAACGATATATCTTTACTTTCACCTGTTGGATATTGGAGAAGTGAAAATTCAACATTCTCAACTAACTGGACGGTTACAGATAACGGTAGCGGAAGTTCAGATGGCACATCTGCAAATATGACCATAGAAGATAGAGTAGGAAATGCAAGTAATAGTTCAAATAATGCAGTTAGTTTTAATATGACCGAATCTGACAGAGAGGAAGATACTCCGTCATAATAATATAAAAAAATGGAAACAAGATTAAATAATTTAAATTACGCAATTTGTAACATTGCAACAGATTTGCAAAACATTGACTTTTCACAAGTGGGGCAAAGTTCAGCACAAACAATTAGAAGGAGTTTAGATGATACTCTTTTTGTAATTAAATACAATGCAGAGCCAACCTTTATAAAAGATGGAACAGTAACACCTTCACAAGTTTTAAGTCATTCAGAATGTTTAGAATTAATGGCA
>Ga0181418_1000421_pt1 | contig 14145 bp, 23 predicted proteins | sample 41SPOviralmetaG_FD_130143 | JGI IMG/M metagenome (GOLD analysis project Ga0181418, IMG submission 130143) | Marine viral communities from the oligotrophic San Pedro Time Series (SPOT) site, San Pedro Channel, CA, USA - 41 SPOT_SRF_2013-03-13 | ecosystem: Environmental > Aquatic > Marine > Strait...
CTTTTGTTTTTTTTGTTTTTTTTTGTTTCATTTTTAATCAAACTTACTACTTAAAGACATTTTATTTATATTCAATATAAAAATATGTCTGTTACCATAACCAATAAGAAGATTGTTGACTTCTTTGAGAAATATCCCGATATTAATTTAGAAAACTTATTGTGTAATTTTATAGATCTTATTGAAAAGTTCGCGGGAAACTATTCTAATGTATCAGAAGAGAGAATTATTGAATCAATTGGTTCAATAAAGAGTGTTATTGGAGATATAAATACTGCTAATCTTGATAATTTCAAATCTATTCTAAAATTAAACTCCTATGAAAACAAGGACGATATTAATAAAGTTCTCTCCACCATTACAAGTAAAAATTCAGAAATGTTTTCTAAGAATAAAGAACAAACAACCAGGCTTATTGGTGAACTTATCTCACAAAATAAAGATTTGATATGTAAAGATAATGAAATTGCTTTTGAGAAAATGAAAAATATCCTTCCACAAGACTTAATTGATGGTATGAAAGAATATTTTATCAAAAATAAAACATCTGCATTTAAAGGACAACAAAGTGAAACAAAGATTGAAATTCTTTTAAACAATATTTTTCAAGATGGAGAGATTACAAACATGGCTAAGACTAATCATGCAGGAGATTTTCATTTAAAGAGACAAAACAAAGATATGGTGATGATTGAAAACAAGGATTACAAAGCAAATGTTGGATTTGATAGTGTTGAAAAATTTAGAAATGATTGTAAGGACTTAAATATGCATGGAGTAATACTCTCTCATCATTCTGGTATTGCTACAAAAAGAGATTATAGTGTAGAAATTTTTGATAATAAAGTTTTAGTGTACCTTACAAATGTTGAATATGATGGATGTAAGATATTAACTGCGGTTAATTTAATAGACAATCTCTCTGCTCAATTGAATAAAATAACTAATGCTAATAATAGTAATAATATTAATATTGATCAAGATACGATGATGGGTATTAACGAAGAATTAACAAATTTTATCCAACAAAAAGAGAGATTGTATAAAACTATCAATAAAAATACAAGTGATTTGAGAGAAGCTGCTGATGCCCTTAAATTACCCAAGTTAACAAGTTTTTTTACGGGAAAATGTGATGCATTTCAAGCATATAAATGTCAGTGGTGCGAGAAAACTTTCGTGAGTCGAGCAAGTCTTGGTAGTCATATGAAAATTCATGAAGAAAGTAAAGTTGATAAAAAACCAAGAAAACCTAAGAAATCTCCAGTTGATAAAAATATTGAATGTATACAAATAGAAACTAAATAAATCTCTCACCATTTTCGTACAAAAAAAACAAAAAAAAATACTAAAAAAAAAATTAATAAAAAAATTTAGTAAAAAAAATTATCTAAAAATATTATAAAAAAATTTATTAAAGTTTATCGTTGCCGAAGGCAACTAACAACGAAGTTGTGATAAACTTTACATAAATCTCTCCCGCCATAATTTCAAAATTAAAAAAATATAAATTTAATTTTGAAAAATCATGAGTTTTGAGTTATGAATTGAGAGATTTCTTATTCTATTAATGATACAGCATAATCATAGTATTCTTCATTTAATTCTATACCTACAAAATTTCTATTTAAGTTTTTTGCTGCTACACCAGTACTACCTACACCCATGCAATTATCTAATACAATATCGTTTTCATTTGAATAAGATTTTATTAACCATTCTAATAAATCTACTGGTTTTTGTGTTGGATGTTTTGGTCTTTCTACTCTATTAAATTTTAAAACTGTTGTTGGTAGTCGTTTACCATCACTTTTTGCTACGTTTTCTTTATGGTTTCCATAATTTGTTTGTTTATCAACTGCTTTTTGTGTATTCCAACGTTCATAAGGACTACTATACCAATATTGAATATTATATGTTGGTTGTTTTTTATAAAATACACAAATATCTTCGTTTGTTTTCATAGGTTTTCTTTTTGAATTTAGAAAATCACTAAATTTATTCTTTTCCCATACTAGAGAATATCTAAAATACTTCATATTACTATATATTAGCATCGTAGTAAATGGTTGGTTTCCAAATAATAATATCGCTCCGTTTTCTTTAATTATACGATTATATTCTTTCCATAATTCTACAAATGGAATTACAATATCCCATTTATTTTTAGTCATACCATAAGGTAAATCACATAATATCAAATCTATAGATTTGCTCTCTATATTTTTCATTATATTTAAACAATCATCATTAAATAAGCATATCTTTCTTTCTTTTATGTATTCTTTCGTTATTTTTAAATTATTATTATCAGTTTCTGTGCTATTTTCTGACATAAATATATATATATTATAAATAATATTTATATCTTTTCAATTTTATTTTGAAAAATCATCGTAAAAAAAAATTGATTAAATATTTTCTTATATATACATGCACAAACCACCCTCCAAAATTGCTAGAAAAATGACCATCACCGATTCATACCAAGAAATTGTCTCTTGGGCTACCACTCCTTTCAAAAATGGACTCACATACGATATTAAGAAAACACCTGAATTAACAGTTAGCAAGCAAAGAGACCTTGCACAAAAAACTGAAAAAGAATGGGGGAACCAAATCATTGGTCAAAAAGACAACGGCAATTGGACAACTCTTCTGGGTGAAGGCATAGTGTTTGAAACTCTCAAAAAACTTGGAGAGAATCCAAGAAAACCTGACACCAAAAATGGATATTCTCCTGATTGGGAAACTGACAAGTATATTTATGAAGTTAAGACCAGAAATTGGACTACTAGTGGGACTGCAGGAGAGAAAGTCCTTGGTGTCATGTACAAATATAGTGAAATCCCTGAATTATATGGAAAACCACTCAAAATCATTTGTGTTGCATATCAAGAATATGAGCTTACTTATGGAAATACTAAGATATTTGGCGAAGTCTGTCCATCTAAAAAAAAATTCCTTGAACTAGCCAAATCCATAGACATTGAATATGTCAAATTTAGTGATTTGGTCTCTCAAATTAATTCTGAATCAGAACCTCAGTAGTTGTTGACTCTGGCTTTTTAGAATTTATTGCCCTGCGCGCAATTATATCTTCACAATTGTAATCCTTGAATTTTTCTATTACCATATCTACTCTTGAATTACTCATTAAGAACTTCACTTTTTTTTCATCAAATTTCAATATTTCATCAAATAAACTTTTATGCATGTTTAAATCAAAGCCATCATTTACATAACCAACAAATGATTTCTTTGTTTCTGGTGCATAAGGAGGGTCTAAATATACAAAATCACCTTCTTCTACATTTTTTATTGATTCTTTAAAATCACTGTGCACAAATTCTACATTCTTTATTAATTCACTAACATTATCTAATTCTTCTTTTGTAATAATTGTTGGTGTTTTTTTATAATGACCATATGGAACATTATATCCATTTGGTCCTTCTCTGTACATTCCTCGAAAACATGTTTTATTCAAAAACATGAAAATTGCTGAATACTCTACACTATCTTTTTCATCCATAGTATTGAAAATACTACGAACCCAATAATAATAACTTTCTTTTGATGTCTTTGCTTCATCTAATGTCTTTGGATTCCTATTAATTACTGTTCCTTTCAAAGAATCATATGTCGTTATATAATTTGTAATATGTGTAAATAGTTCATCTTTCTTTGTTTGAATATGTTTATACACATTTATTAAACTTTTATTTATATCATAAGCATAAACTTTATTTATTATTTTTATCTTATCATCATTTTGCATTGATAAAATCATTAACAATACACTCCCTCCTCCTAAAAATATTTCATGATAATTATTCATTGAAGATGGAATCTTTGTTTTTATTACATCTAGTAACTGAGTTTTTCCACCTACCCATTTTATAAATGGTTTTTGAATCGCCATTATTAATTATAATATGTAATAATTTTTATATTTTTCAATTTTAAATTTAAAAAAATAATCTTGATTTTACAATTTCTACTACATCAGGATTTATATCATATATTACACATTTTCTATTTAAATTATTTGATGCTTTTGCTGTAGTTCCTGAACCACACATCGGATCATATACATAATCTCCTTCATCTGTTGATATACTTATTAGTCTTTCCAATAATTTTATCGGTTTTGCTGTTGGATATTTTCTTTCTTCATTTCCTTGTGATATTGAATGTATGTCATCCCATAAATCAGTACAAGGTTTTCCTGGATTTTCTTTTAAATAAATTTTTTTATATAATTTTCCACCTTTTTTTATTGGAATATGAACTCTATCATCTTCTATTAATTTCTTTAACTCTTCTTCTTTTATTCTCCACCCTGAAGCTGGATTAAAAATTTTATCTTCTATTTTTATTTCATATTTATAACCCATTTTTGTATTTTCAGTCACCAAATGACCCAACGAATAATTTCCTCTTTTATCTTCATTTTTAAATGAATTTTTTAAATAAGTCGCATCTTTCTCTTGTGTTACTAGATTAAACTTATAATTCTTATTCTTATTACATTTCCAAATTATATCAATCACTGATCCTAATTTGGTTTTTACATTATTTTTTGAACGACACTTCTTCCAAAATATTGGTTCCACTAATTTAAATTTATTTCTTAATATTTTTTCAGGAATATACATACACATCGATGATATATGAAAAAATAATGTTCCATCTTCTTCCAAAAGTTCATATAATACATTTATATGTTTTCTTATAAACTCCTCATAATTTTCATCACTCCATTTATCTGAAAATCCCAACTCACTTGAACAATTCAGTTTATAATCTCTATCCGAATTAAAAGGTGGATCAAAATAAATCATTCTAAATTTTTGTTTTCTTGATATATTTAATGAATCACCTATGTATAAATCTACATTATCTTTTAATTTATATTCTATAGCTTCTGTTTCTGAAGCTTTCATTATTATATTTACATTAATTTATTTTTATATTTTTTCCATTTTAATTTCAAACATACATTAAAATTATTCATAAGTTTTTAAATAATTTTAATATATTTTTAATCATCATCACTATCATCTTCTCTTCCAACATTTCCTGCTAACCTTTGTGCTAATTGTTCTGATGCTTGCTCTTCTTCTGTCATTCTTGCTTTTCCTTTTCCCCTACTAACTATACCCAAATCAGGTGGTGGCGATGGTTCACGTTTAATTTCTGGTGGCCCGCGCTTTGTTTGTGCACTCAAGGGTGGTGGGGGTAAGAGTGAAGGTAATTTATCTGATTTTCCCGAATCTTCAGGAACAACCAGCGCCTTAATTGCTTCCTTTCTTTCTTCTTCTTCCCTAAGTTCCGCAACAGTTTTTGGTGGCGGCGGTGGTTCATCATCACGTTCGTCTTCACTTTCTTTGGTTGCGTAGTTATCTGATGCTATCTGCCAATCATCTATTATCCTCCCATAATCATCATATTTTATTTTAGACATCTCAATAATCAATCCTCTTGATTTTTCGGCACTACCTTCTGTGAACTCATGGATTGGTGAAGTAATAATTATTTGATCAATTTTATAAGGATGTACTGGTATCGCATGATTTATTTTGCAATATGTTTCACGATAAACTTTTAACATACGTGGCCCATTTGATGGGATTAAACCTAATAACTTACTACCATTGGGGTTATGGGGGGGAAATAAAGAATCTCGTCTATATCCATCTTCATCTTCAAGAGCGTCTGGAAACTTTACAACATGTCCCCACTTTTCAGTTATGTTGCCTTCCGAAGTGATAGGGGGCTCTAGTTTTGGTACTACCTCTCTTAATCCATCTATTAAATGGTTTAAGAGATAATCCTCAATAAACCAATCATAAGTTATGTTTTTTCTTTTTTCTGCTAAACTTATATTTCGTTGTATCTGTTCTTTGTAGTCAGGTGGCTCCATTTATAATATAATTATATTTTTTAATTTATACTACTTTTATTAATTTCTTCTTACCGCTTACTATAATCTCTCCCACTTTATTTCCCTTTTTTAGTTTTTTCAATTCACAATAAATTATTTTTGTATCTCGTAAATATGAATATTTACTATTTTCTAAACATAAACTTGCTCCATAATTTAAATAACTTTCGCTCATCGTTTTAATGTCATCCATAGTAGCATACATGATAACATAGGGGGAAGCAAAACTATTAAGATGAAACCAAATATAATTTTCATTGATTTCTTTGCTTTTCTCAAATAAATCCCAATTGTCTTGTGCGTTCTCTCCGAGGTAGTATTCAACATTATTATATTCGTTAAATTTCATTTAGTTAATTTATATTATTATTTATATATTCAATTTATTTTTTATTATTATAATATAAATGGCAGATAACGACCCATCAAAACCACCAAAAAAAGATAAAAATGAAAAAATACAAACTACTAATGAAGAAGAACCAAATGGAAAAAAACCTGAAATAAAAAAAACGATTGACGAAAAACAACAAAATGAAAAAGATGATTCAAAAAAAAAAGATATTAAAAAAAAAATAATACATGCTCACTCAGAGTCAACATCACAAACATCAGAAGCAGCAGCCACAGCAGACACAGCAGCCACAGGAGCCACCCCACCATCACCACCACCACAACCATCACAACCGCCGCCGCCTTCCGGACCAACTCCCTTAATGATGGAGCGCCAGGACTCATCAGAAAACAAAGCAAATAAAAGTGGAGGAAGAAAAAGAAGAAAAACTAAAAGAAGAAAAACTCGTCGTAAGGGAAAAAAATCAAAAAAGAAAAGAAAAAAAGCAGGAAAAACTCGAACTAAAAAAACTAGAACTAGTTTAAATAGTCCTATTATTAGTCTTCGTGCCAGAAGTTTAAGACATAGATCCCGTACACATCCTATTTTTACCGGTTCAAGTCTTACATTTAGAAAAAGAAGAAGATAAATAAATAACTCATTTTATTCAATTTTTGTTAGGTATAAAAAAAATTGAATATGTTAAATCCCAATCTTTCATTTAGTATCACTCAAACAAACAAACAACAAACTACTCAACAAAGATGGCGATGACTATCGAGCTCCTTGTTGTCCGCATTGAGATTCTTGAGAAGCAGATGGCTGAGTTCAACATCGCCAAGCCTGATTCCAAGGCCAAGCGCACTTCCGGCTACCTCCAGCACAACACGGCGCGTCGGGCGGAGGTCAAGGCTCGCCTTGAGGCTGAGGGTGCGGAGAAGATCAAGGCTACGGATGTCACGAAGGAGCTTGCGATCATCTGGAAGGCTCTTAGCGACGATGAGCGCGAGGAGTGGAACGCCAAGGCCAAGGCTATGAAGGAGTCTCCGGCGTGGCTCAACCAGGCTGCGGCGGCGGTGGACCTGAAGGTTCAGTTCGCTCCTCCTCCTCCTGCTGCAGAGGCCGAGCTTGAGGCCGAGGAGATTGACCTGGAGGTTGAGGTCGTTGAGAAGCCCAAGAAGGGCAAGAAGGAGAAGAAGGAGAAGAAGGAGAAGAAGGAGAAGAAGGAGAAGGACGACAAGCCCAAGAAGAAGCGTGTCTCGGGCTACATCCTCTTCCAGAAGGCGATGCGCGAGGATGTTGTGCAGACGCTCAAGGACGCCCTTGAGGAGGCGGACGCCAAGGTCAAGCAGTCGGATGTTATGTCCGAGCTCGGCAAAATGTGGAAGGCACTTGATGATGAGGAGCGTGAGGAGTGGAACGACAAGGCAGCCGAGCAGAAGGCCTCATCTGATGAGGAGTAGGCGTTGTTCTAGAGAAGTAGACTAGGTGTGTGTTGTGTAAAAAATAAAAAAACCCAAAAAAAAAGCATTTTTTTTATGTGATTTTTTTTAGTGCTGGTATTATTAGGAAACCTACTATACCAAATACTAAATCACTTATTGAATTTATATAACTATTGTTTGAATGATAACCTAATTCTTCCATTTTCTCACTATACTTTGGTCGTTGACCATAATATTTTTTTAAATATGTATAATAATAATCCTTACATTCATAAATCAAATGTATTAAATTAAAAATAATGAAACTATTTAATAATGAAAATTTTAAATATTTATGTAGAATTATATAAGCAAATAATCCTGAAAATAAATGATAAAATGTTGCATAATCAACTAATGATGGAAACATAGCACTATCTCTCCCATTAAATGAAACATTCATTATATATTTTATATATTTTATTTTTTAACTTAAAGAAAAATACCCCAAAAAACGCCTTTTTTTCTTTGTGACGCTATTACATAACAAAAATATTCCTCTTTTTAAAGTGCATTTTTTTTCAAAATTCCAAAAGTCAATTTTTTTTTCGATTTTGGACAAAATAAATGTCCATTTTTAAAATATCGTAGCCTTTATAGAAATTCCGATTTGCACGCTTTTTGATTTTTCATTTTTACTCGATGACCCTGCAAAAATACTTTTTTTTTATGCGAAATTTTTGTGATGCAAAAAAAATTTGCCGAAAATAGTGGAACTTTTTTGTAAGTATAAAATGCTTACAAAATGCTTACAAAAAAACCCCAAAAAAACCCCAAAAACCCCAAATAAAAATAATAAATCATATATCGTTATAAACTAAAAAAGTAAATAGTTATTTTTAAACCATAAAAAATTATGCTTACAAAATACTTACAAAAAAAGTTCAAAAAGTTCTGTTTTTAAATAAATAATAAAAAAGAATTTAGAGACAACTTTTTGTAAGTATTATATACTTACAAATGACTGACGAAAAAGTTGCAAAGGTATATTTCTGTGAAAATTGTAATTATAAATGCTTTAATAAAACTAATTTTGATAAACATTTAGCCACTCGAAAACATAAAAACTTACAAAATACTGACGAAAAAGTTGCAAAAGTTGCAAAAGATTGTAAAACATTTGTTTGTATTTGTGGAAAATCATACAAACACAGACAAAGTTTATTTACACATCAATCTAAATGCACCTATGAACCAGTAAAAAATGAAGAAGTAATTGAAACTTCAATATCACAAAATGCAATTTTAGAAGTTGTAAAAAAACAACAAGACCAATTAACACAATTAACAGATGTAATTAAAGAAATTGCACCAAATTTAGGAAATAATAATACAACAAATAGCAACAATACAAACAATACTAATCAGTTTAACATAAATGTATTTTTAAATGAAGATTGTAAAAATGCAATAAATATGAGCGATTTTATCAAATCAATTGAGGTCTCGTTAGAGCAATTAGATTTAACAAAAACAAAAGGATTAGAAAAAGGAATTACACAAGTGATTATGGATAATATGAATAAGTTAAGTGTGCACGAACGACCATTACATTGCACGGATACAAAGCGTGAAACACTATATATCAAAGATGATAATAAATGGGAAAAAGATAAAGATAAAACAAAGATAAAAGAAGTAATCAAGAAAGCATCAAATAAGAATTATACGGCATTAAAAAAATGGCAAGATGCTAATCCGGATTATATGGATGATGATGCAAAGGCGATATATTATGCAAAGGCTATGTCTGCTGCAGGAAAGCCGATAGATGGTGTAGATGAAAAAATCATTAAAAATGTATGCAAACAAACATATGTAAAAGAAGATATAAAAGAATAAAAAAACTACATACTATATATCAAAACTAACTTATATCAATATGAATACAAAAAAAAATTGAAAATATATATATTTTTAATACACATTTTATTCTCTCTCAATATGGTATCTTTCATTACACTAGAAGATCCATCTTCTACAAAGCCTACTATTTTTCCTAAAGGGTGGTGTCATGCATGTAGAATAGATTGTCAATCATTAAAATCATTAGAAGAACATCATGGTGGTAGAAATTGCATAAAAAAGCATAAAGAATTAGGTTGGGAACCTAAATTTACTACACCACAAAAAAAGAAAGTTAAACAAGAAATTTATAGTTATGTACCACCGTCGATGTCGCTTCCTCCGCCGGCTGAACCAGATTATAAACTTTATCGAGAATATACAAAACTGGATTTGATTGATGGAATACTAGATTTTCAATTGCATGTAATTAAAATTTTTGATTTAATAGAAGATGCACATTCGAATAGTGAATATTCTATTATGCCATATGTTTCTGATTTCGAAACTGAACTAGCTAATTTGCGCAGTGCAGCAATTATTTTAAGCCATTATAAAAATTATGATCATTTGGAAAAATCATGTTTACTAATTCAAAGATCATGGCGGCATTATAAAGTTAAACCCGGTTCAACGTTATATCTTTTAGCAAAAAAAAACTTTGAATTTTATCAAGCTTAATCATTTTAACATATGTAAAAGAAGATTTAAAAGTATAAAAATAATAATAAATATATGACATTTTTGGTGAATATTCCAAGGCCAATAACAATTCTGGCTATGAATAAATTGGCTGAAGTGGATTATAATGTAGCATCGCGTGTAAGTGAGGTAGTAGCAGAAACAGTAAAATGGGGGTATGTGCATGATCAACCATGGATATCGCATTATGCGATTGAAGGATTACAGATGTTAGATAATTTTGGTAGTTTATTAATAGCGATAGTAGTATGGATTGTAGCACATACAAAATAATTATTTATTAAAATTCAATATTTTTTTATATGATTTAGCAGAATATTCTATTTGATAAATTGATATACTTAAATTATTAGGATCATTAATTATTTTAGCATCACCAAAATCTATAATCCATAGTTTATTTGATTTATCTAACATTAAATTTTGTAAATGTAAATCATTATGAAGGATATTATTTTCGATTAATTTATTTAAACAATGTAATATATTTTCCTGGCATAAATTTAATTCAAGTTGAGTGCATTTATCTAATGTTTTTCCATAAATTCTTTCCATAATACATATACCAAAAGCATAAAAATATATTTTAGGAGATATTTTAGATTGAGCTGCTATTTTTTGAATTTGAACTTCTTTATAACGAGTAGGTATTTTAATACATATATTATGTAATAATATACATATTCCATCGCTACCTTTATCAAATATCATTTATAATAAATATTAAATAATTATGTTTATTATAAATAGTTAAATAATATGAATGAATTAGGTGAATGTTATATTTGTGCATTAGATTCGGCACCATTAAGTCCGTGTAATTGTAGAAATATGTATTTACATTATCATTGTCAGATAAAGTTAATACATGAGAAAGGTGAAAAATGTAGTGTTTGCTTGGAAGAGTTTAATAATGTAGATGTATATACAAAAGTAAAATATGTATATAGCTGGCAGACAAAATCAGCATTTATTATGATAATTTTAGATGTAGGTATAAGTGTAATGGGGTTATATGAAATATATCTATATAGTTTTTCTAATGGACATCCATTTTTTATTTTAATAATAGGTAATTTATTTTTAGCGATGAGTTTTATTTTAGCAATAATGATGTATAGAACATTAAAACAACTGCGCATAAGTGGTCGTTATTATGAAATAAAAAGTGAGAGAATAATAAACTTAAAGATATAATAAGTATATTATTAATGCAGGAAGAAAAGAAGGAGGATGATTCAAAGAAGATACCCGTAAATGATAAGTCGAAAGAAATAAAGAAATATCAGTCACGGGCAGAGAGAAAAGCAGCATTAGTATTACAATTTTATCATTTAATGAATAATAATTAGACTTTTGCTAAAATAGGGTCAGTTTCGAGAGATTTAGGAGGTTCATATGATGGTAAAACAATAAATTTTTTTCTTGAAATAGGTTTTTTGTGACAGAATAAGAGAGATGTGAAGCATCCCATAGTAAATATGATAAGTAGATAATTGAATTGAATGTTGGCTAAAATATAATTGAATGATTCTTGTGAAAGCATAACAGGAGGTTGTATAACTTCAACAGATTGAATACTAAGTTCGTGGATATTTTCTAAAACATCATTTATATCCATTTTTATATACTATGGATTTATTATTTTGGTGATTTATTATACGAGAATTATTATAAGTAGTGTGTTCAATTTCCCTAATTTCATCATTAATTGATGCAGAAATTGGGATAGAATTAGTACAACCCATTTTATATATTCTTAATATTTTTAAGTAAAAAATATGAAGAATTAGGCCGGAAAAGGAATCGAACCAATATTCATCACTAACTATGTGATTGCTTTACCGTTAAGCTATCCGGCCATAAGCCCGACGGTGGGATCGAACCACCGACCTCCGCATTACAAGTGCGATGCTCTACCACTAAGCTAGCCGGGCAATATGGAGTCACTGGGGGTCGATCCCAGGTCTTTTCCTTGCAAAGGAAATGTTCTTCCGTTGAACTATGACCCCAAATAAAAACGCCGGCAGCAGGACTCGAACCTGCGCGGGCTGTGCCCATGAGGACTCAAATCTCACTCCTTAACCGCTCGGACATACCGGCATTAAAAAAGAACGATTGTATCAATCATTAATATAATACCTAATATTTATTTAAGTTAATTTTAAAATTGAATATATTTAAAATTAATTTATTAAAATTATAGAATGGAAGAAGAATGGGGAAAAATTGAAGGTTATGATAATTATTCAATATCAAATTTAGGTCAGGTAAGAAATGATAAAACAAAAATTATTAGAAAATTATGTGTAAATCCTCAAGGTTATTATAGAATTAATTTATCAAAGAACTATGTATCAAAAACTATATCAATTCATAGATTAGTTGGTGAAGTATTTATTCCAAATCCAGAAAACTTACCTCAAATACATCATATTGATGGTAATAGATTAAATAATAATGTTAATAATTTAATGTGGGTTACTAATATTGAAAATAGTCAGTCTAAAAATAAAAATACCAATAATGGTTGTTTACATAAATATAAAAAAAACGATATTGATTATTATTCTGCCAAAATTGTAATTTATGGGAAACCTTATCGTAAATATAGCAAAGAACGAGAGATTTGTGAAGAATGGTTAAAAAATATAAATTATAAAATAGAGAATGAGTTAGAAATAACAAAAGATAAGAAATATTAATATTATATGGGTTTTTATGTGTATTTCATTGAAGCGACAAACGGACGGACATATATAGGTGCAACGGTAGATTTAGATAAAAGAATTCGCCAACATAATTGTGAGATTAAAGGAGGAGCAGTAGCAACATCAATAGAGGTAAAAAAAGGAGAAATATGGAGTTATGTATGTTTTATAGAAAATTGCCCAACGTGGAATGCGGCATTACAATGTGAATGGAGATGGAAATATATATCAAGACAAATTCAGAAAGATAAACCTACACAAAATCCTCATGAGAGAAGGTTAGAGGCGTTAGAGAGATTGTTAAAATTAGATAAACCAACATCAAAAGCGGATTTGTATACGAGTTGGGAAAATAGTCCAAATGTAGTTTATTTATAATATATAAAAATTAATAATAAAATGAGAGAGATTAATTCAATTTGATGATATTTTTCTTTATTGTATTCATATAATAAAAATAATGTTTGTTGGTAATCACATATTAGAGGTATAATATAAGATTCTAATGGTAATCCTTCATTAAAAATAGGTATACTAAAACCAATTATTTCTGTAAATGCTGTAATTTGTAGTTGATGTGTAGGATTAACAAGACAACAAGCAGTAATAATTCTACTTGCTCTAATAATAGGATATAAAATCATTATATTATATTGTAATTAAGTATTTAAATTGCTTTAAAATTACAATCAAAATCATAATAAACCTTGCAAATGAATTTATCATAAGAAGACCATTCTTCATTAGATATTAAAGATAAGAAATTGGTGTTATTTGTTTCATATAAATAGTAATAAGTGCCGGGAACTTTTTTAAAATTACATTTAATATTGTTGATTTCGCTACTAAATGTATGATTATTGTATATATTAAGAGCTTCATTTTGAAGAAAAGATATTTGTTTTGCGATTAATTCAAGTTTTCCATATGTAGAATAGTCATTTTGAATTGTGGTTAAAGTATTTTCATTTGTATTATCGATATTTATCATTTGAAATAATCTTGTTAGGTTGCCTTTATCTAGGTTGGAGAGAGCCATTATTAATAATATGTGAATTGTTTTTAAATATATTGAATAGCAAGAGTTAAAATGAATAATAATGAGGTGCATATTTCAGC
>Ga0181418_1000427_pt1 | contig 14085 bp, 21 predicted proteins | sample 41SPOviralmetaG_FD_130143 | JGI IMG/M metagenome (GOLD analysis project Ga0181418, IMG submission 130143) | Marine viral communities from the oligotrophic San Pedro Time Series (SPOT) site, San Pedro Channel, CA, USA - 41 SPOT_SRF_2013-03-13 | ecosystem: Environmental > Aquatic > Marine > Strait...
GGACACGATAAGGACTGCCGATCTTTTTTTTATTATCACGCTAGGTAAAGCCTTATTTTTTTTGGCATGTGTTTTGGAAACACCGACCCCCCCACACCCCGAAAAGTCGGGCTGCGGTTGTAGCGTATATAGAATAGGAAATTAATAGAACCACGCATATGGATGAAGATTTAAAAGATCTGCTAGCAATGATCGTTTACGATGAAACTAGCAAAAGTTTAATAATTAGCGTTACAGGCTTTCGTAATAATATTCACGGCAAAGATGTGTCTAATTGGATTTGCAACAACTTAAATATTGATCTGCTAGATATAGATGGCAAACAACCAACGGTCCATTAATGCAGATAACTATTCCGTATAGTCCACGACCATTACAACAAGACATACATACACAACTAAGTAAACATAGATGGGCTGTACTCAGCATTCACAGGCGTGCTGGTAAATCCGTATTGTGCATCAATGAACTAATTAAAAGGGCGTTAACTAACGACAAATGGAATCCACGGTACGCATACATCGGACCAACTTATAAACAAACAAAGTCAATTATTTTTGACTACTTAAAATTCTATGCTGGTGTCATACCTGGATCAAAGTTTAATGAACAAGAACTTAGTTGCACTCTGCCTAACGGAGCAAAGATCTCCCTCTTAGGTTCTGAAAATCCTGATAGCCTTCGTGGTAATTACTACGATGGTATTATTTGTGACGAATATGCTCAGATCAATCCACGATTGTTTCCTGAGATTATTCGACCAGCTCTGTCAGACCGTAAAGGCTTTTGTTATTTTGTGGGTACACCACAAGGCATGAGTAATGATTTTTACAATAAGTACCAACACGGTCTGAAAGATAAGACTTGGTACACCAAGATTGCTAAAGCATCGGAAACAGGCATTGTTGACCAAGAAGAATTAGATGCAGCTTTAGAACTTATGGGTAAAAATAAATACCGACAAGAGTTCGAGTGTGATTGGGTAGCAGCTCTAGAAGGTGCTATCTATGGAGATATAGTAGAAAAGATTGAAAACAAAGGTCAGGTTGGTCGAGTGCCATATGATCCGACTTATCCTGTTAGTACGGCATGGGATATAGGCATCTCTGATAAAACCGTTATCTTGTTTTTTCAGCAAGTAGGTCGAGCTGTACAGATTATAGATTATTATGAAAACAGTAATGAGGGGTTACCCCATTACATTAATGTGATTAACGGCAAGGATTACGTTTACAAAAACCATTATGGACCACACGATCTAGAACAACGTGAGTTTACTAATGGTAAGTCCAGGCGTGAAATAGCCTACGAGTTAGGTCTGCGTTTTAAGATTGTACCTAAACTAAGTATTGAGGATGGTATTCATTATACGCAACTCTTGCTAAACCGTTGTTGGCTAGACGTTGATACTTGCAAGAAACTTATAGATGCTTTGCGGAACTATCACCGCAAGTTTAACGACACCTTACAAGTTTTTAATATGAAACCAGTCCACGACTGGAGCAGTCACGCATGTGACAGCCTACGCTGTTTAGCTGTGGGCTTAGAAGAATTACGAGATGATAAAGAAATAACCCAGCGTATAGCTGACAATAATTACAACCCATTAGGAATGAACCATGAGCAGAATTTTTAAACCAAAAGTAAGTATGCCACCAGTGCCGCCAGCACCAGAACCAATTGCTTACAATCCACCAAGCAGTGGTAACACCGAAGAACAAATTACAAATACTCCAACAGAATCTGAAATAGCAGCAGCTGATCCAACAGGAGCTATCAATGAAGATGCTGAAGAAGCTGCAATAGCATCAGTTAACAAAAAGAAAAAAGGCAGAAAGTCAACCATCCTAACAGGACCACAAGGTTTGACCACAGATGCTGAAACTTATCAACCAACTTTACTAGGATAATATTATGGGAAAAATGATGGGCAAAGCCTTAAAAATGGCTGTAGGTATGCAAGCAATAAAAAAAATTGCAGATAAAAAAAAGCTACCAATACAAATAGCAAAAAAAATGGCAGAAGAAAAAGAACTGCCTATACAACAAATAGCAGCTCAAGCTGAGGACAATGTTGAAGATATTACCGATGAAGCAAAAAAAAAGAAAAAACAAATAACTTCAGTAGCAGATACCACTGGTGCTGGCTCAACTTTACTAGGATAATATTATGGCAAAACCAGGACTCTACGCAAACATACACGCAAAAAGAAAACGCATTGCAGCTGGCTCAGGAGAAAAAATGCGTAAACCAGGATCAGCTGGTTCACCATCTGCAAAAAACTTTAAACAAGCTGCTAAGACAGCCAAGAAACCAAAAACTTTAATGGGATAATTTTATGACAGGTAAATTAAAAGGTAAACAAAAAAAGATTGATGTTAACAATAATAACAGAGTAGATGCACAAGACTTTGCTATGTTAAGAAACAAACAAAAACAAAAACCAAAAAAACAAACATTATTAGGATAACATTATGCCTTACGGTCCTGGAACATATGGCTCTACTAAAGGTAGACCACCAATGAAAAGAAAAAAGAAAAAAACTAAAAAGAAAACTTTGATGGGTTAAATGGCGTTAAAGAAACACCAAAGTCCATCAGGTGGTCTTAATGCTGCTGGTAGAAAACATCATGGAGTGAAAGCTCCAGTTAACAAAGGTACTAACCCTAGACGAGTATCTTTTGCTGCACGTTTTGCTGGCATGAAAGGACCAATGAAGAAACCAGATGGTAGTCCAACTCGTAAAGCCTTAGCTCTAAAGAAATGGGGTTTTGGTTCAGTAGCGTCTGCTAGAAGTTTTGCTAATAAAAACAAGCAGAGTGCTTGATATAGAACTAAGTCAAGACCCTGATGCTTTGCTAGCTTTCTTAACAGAAGAAAACTACAAGTATCTACCTGAGCATAAAGATAATTTAATTTACGCTTACATCTTTCGATTTGTAAAACATGACACAACTTTAGGTTATGTATGGTTGTATGAATTGCAAGATAACGAAAACAATTTTGTTACGCATATGTGTGTAGCACAACAACATCAAGGTCGTGTGTTAAACAGACACACGGTAAATAAATTTTATCAAATGAGTTATCAGCTCGGAGCTGTTGCATTGCAAACAGATGAAATCGATGCTGATGACATAAAACTATATGAACGCATTGGCTGGTCAAATCAAAATGACCAAACAGTTGCAATTCAATTACCCTATCAATGGAGAAAATAAATGGGCAGAGCAAAAAAAATAATTAAAAAAATAATACCGAAAGAAATAGTTGAACCTTTTGTACCAACACCACCAGCAGTGGTTGAACCAGAACCAGCTGAGCCACCAATGGTAGCAGAACCAACACCAGCTCCGACACCTGAACCTACAGTTGAACCTAATCCAATAGTAAAAGAAACTTTTACTCCTGAACCAACTCCAACACCTACTCCAGATCCAGTAGCTACTCCAGATCCAATTGTATCTGATCCTGTACCAGTTGAGGAAACACCAACGGAAACTGAAGAAACAGCTCAAGCCGTACAGCGTAAGAAAAAAGGTCGTAAGTCATTAATCAATACTAGTTCAACTGGTCTTGGTGGAAGTGCTACCGTTTATACTCCAACCCTTCTAGGTTAATTATATGCAAGATAAAAAAGCAGCAATGCTCGTAGATAGATTTTCTACACTTAAAACTACTAGGTCAACGTGGGAAAGTCATTGGCAAGAAATTGCTGATTACATGCTACCACGCAAAGCTGACATTACACAGCAACGAACTCGTGGAGATAAAAGAAACCAAGTAATCTTTGATGGCACTGCTATCCACGCACTGGAATTATTAGGTTCTAGTTTGCATGGTATGTTAACCAATGCAGCGTCACCGTGGTTTACATTAGCTTTTAAAGATAGTGAACTCCAACAAGATGACGAAGCTCAAGAGTGGTTAGATAGTGTTACTGAAGATATGTACACTGCATTTAACCGGTCAAACTTTCAACAAGAAGTACAAGAACTGTATCAAGATTTAATATCGTTTGGTACATCAGCTATGTTTGTATCAGCTGATGATAAGAACATGGTACGTTTTAATACTAGACACATTAAAGAAATATACATTGCGGAAAACGAAAAAGGACAAGTTGATACGGTCTTTAGATTATTTACCATATCAGCACGAGCTGCGGTAAATCTATTTGGTGAAAACAATGTCGGTGCTGCTATCTTAAATAAATTTAAACAAGATGTGTATGCCGATGTAGATTTACTACATGTGGTTATGCCACGAGATGGTTATGATATTAGTAAACAAGATGCACAAAACATGCCGTTTAAATCTTGTTACTTAGATCCCAATGACGTTCACATGATTAGTGAAGGTGGTTTCCGTGAGTTTCCTTATGTTGTGCCAAGATACCTCAAAGCCAGTTATGAGATCTATGGTCGTTCACCATCAATGAATGCTTTACCTGATGTTAAGATGCTTAACAAAATGTCAGAGGTTGCTATCAAAGCTGGACAAAAACAAATTGATCCACCGTTAATGATACCTGATGACGGTTTTATGTTACCGATAAGAACTGTACCTGGTGGCTTAAACTTTTATCGTTCAGGTAGTCGTGACCGAATTGAACCATTAAACATTGGAGCAAACAATCCAATAACACTAAATATGATTCAAGACCGTCAGCTGGCAGTACAAAAAACATTTTATGTCGATCAGCTGTTAACTTCACAAGGTGGCAACATGACGGCTACTGAAGTTCTACAACGTAATGAAGAAAAAATGAGATTGCTTGGACCAGTGCTAGGTCGATTACAGTCAGAGTTATTACAACCATTAATAGAACGAGTTTATAAAATATTAGAACGTCAGGGTATATTTAGACCAGCACCAGAGATACTAGCTCAACAAGATGTGGAGATTGAATATGTTAGCCCACTTGCCAAAGCCCAAAAATCTGGTGACTTAAATACCGTTATGCGTGGCGTTGAAATCTTTGGAGCTATGTCACAGTTTGCTCCAGTATTAGATTATCTAGATACTGATGGCTTGGCTAAGTATGTACAAAAAGTATTAGGCTTACCAGCTGCCGTTATGAAATCAGATGCCCAGGTTCAACAACTAAGAAATGAACGACAACAACAACAACAAGCCCAAGCCGAACAAGAGCAACAAATGCAACAAGCTGAAGCAGTGGGAGCTGCTGCTCCGATGGTGAAGGCTATACAATAAGGAGAAAACTATGGCGGATGAGCAACAAAATCCTAACCAAGAAGATCAACAAGAAAAGATTAATCAGTTAGTAACTGATTACAAAACTACTTTTGGTACTGAGAATGGTGCAAGAGTATTAACTGATTTGCAAAATCGTTGTCACATGTATAACACGACAAATGTTAAAGGTGATGCCCATGAAAGTGCATTTAACGAAGGACAACGAGCTGCAATATTATTTATAACCCAAATGATGAATAGGAAAATATAATGGAAATTTTAAATTATATAACAAAAGCAAGAGAACTATGGCTATCTTTAAAATCTAAATGGAAAGCTGCTAGCGTAGTAGTAGCCATAATCATAATTTATTTAATCATAACATAAGGAGAACACTATGTCAGAAGATCAGGTAACGGCTGTCGAACAACAAAGCCAACCGTCTGAGCCAACTGCAACAGAAACTCCAACTACAGAAGTTAGTTGGCGTGACAGTTTACCAGACGATATAAAAGGTAATACTTCATTAGAAAAATTTAGTGACGTATCAACATTAGCTAAAAGCTACATCAATGCTGAATCAATGATCGGCAAAGATAAGATGGTAGTGCCAGGAGTAAATACTACTGAAGATGAGTGGAATGATATTTACACTAAACTTGGTAGACCAACGACACCAGATGAATATAATTTAGAACTAGCCTTAGAAGAAGGTGAAGCTGTGGATGACCAACTGTTTGCATCGTTTAAAGATGCAGCTCATAAGCATGGGTTATCACCACAACAAGCTCAAGGTATTTTAGATTATTATAGTGCCATCAGCACTGAAACTTTGAACGAACAAAGTAATGCTAGTGTGTTAGCCCAAGAACAAAGCTCTCGTGAGTTGCGTGAAGAATGGGGTCGTAGTTATGATGACAACTTAGCTAAAGCATCACAAATAGGTAAACAATACTTAGGTGAAGATGCGTTCCAACTGCAAATGGCAGATGGTTCAATGCTAGGTGATAATGCTACCTTGATAAAAGGGTTAGCAAAATTAGCTATGGTGATGTCAGAAGATACGCTTGTGGGAGATAAAGACTCTGTTACAAGTAACGCTGGTGTCCAAGATCAACTTAACAATTTAACTGCACCGACTAGTCCGTACTGGAACAAATCAGATCCACAACACGATGCTACCGTGCAAAAAGTTTATGCCCTAAGACAAGTTCTTAATGGCTAAAATATTTAGAACAACTGCTAGTCAGCTCTAAGTGACGATGGGGAAAGACCCATCACCTACCAGGTGTAAAATGCAAGCCAACCCCTCACGGGATAATTGACTGTAATCAACCTTTATTAACTTAAACCACGAAAGGACTTATAATGAGTTCAGAAATCACAACTTCGTTTGTCGAACAATATTCTTCAAACGTAGCTATGCTGGCACAGCAAATGGGAAGCCGTTTGCGTTCAGCTGTTGATGTGGAAACAATCACTGGAAAGAATGCATTTTTTGACCAAGTTGGCGTAACAGCTGCTGTTCAAAGAACGTCAAGACATGCTGACACTCCACAGATTGATACACCACATGCAAGACGTAGAGTTAGTTTAGCCGATTACGAATGGGCTGACCTAATAGACGATCAAGACAAAGTAAGAATGTTAATAGATCCAACTTCTTCTTATGCAAAAGCTGCGGCGGCTGCAATGGGAAGAGCTATGGATGATGTTATCATTACTGCTTTAGGCGGATCAGCAGACACTGGTGAAACTGGGGGAACAGCTGTTGCCCTACCTTCAGGCAGTAAGTTTGCAACATCAAACCAATCAGATGGATTAACTATAGCTAAATTAATTGCAGCTAAAAAATTCTTTGATTTAAATGATGTAGACCCTTCAATCCCTAGATTTATTGTAGCTGGTGCAACACAGATGTCTGATCTGCTTGGCACTACTCAAATTACTTCTAGTGATTTTAACACCGTCAAAGCTCTAGTACAGGGTGACATTGATACCTTCATGGGTTTCAAATTCATCTTGTCAAACAGACTAAGCCTTGATGCAACTAACACGGATGATAGAAAAATCTTTGCTTTCACACAAGATGCTATCAAACTTGGCGTAGGTAAAGATATTACTGCTAAGATTGATGTTAGACCTGACAAATCGTATGCTACACAAGTGTACACTTGCATGTCTATTGGTGCAACTCGAATGGAAGAAAACAAAGTTTTCCAAATTCCGTGTAACGAATAATAGTTAGGAGATAAATTATGGGTACTAAAAACTCAACTTTAGTGGCTAACTTTGAAGCCTTACCACAGGTAGCTAATGATGCTGCACTTCTACATGGCGTTGTTCGTGTAGCACAAGGCACTATAGCTCTTGCTTCTGGTGACAGTGATAATGACGATGTTGTTATGCTTGCACCAATTCCAAGCAACGCTGTTGTATCTCAACTGTTTATTGGTTCAGATACACTAGGCGGATCGTGTACTTTCAATGTTGGAATACACACAACTGCTGGAGTAGTTAAAGACGAAGATGTATTTGCAACTGCGGTAGCTGATGCTGCTGCAATGGCAGATGTTCGTTTTGAAGCTGCTGACATCAACACAGCTGGTAAAAAAATGTACGAGCTTGCTGGTGATTCAGTCGATCCAGGTGGGTACTATTACATTAGTGCTACCATGGCTGCTGATGGGCAAACTGCTGGTGATATGTCTTTCAACATTCAATATGTTGTTAACTAGACACTAAAAACTATAAGGGCAGTCGTTATGCGGCTGTCCTTATAATTCAATATTATTAAGGAAATTTATGACATCACAAGTTGGAATATGTAATGGAGCTTTGAATCAATTAGGAGCTTCAACTATCTTAGCATTAACGGAAGACTCAAAGAATGCACGAGTTCTCAACCAAAGATACGATATGGTCCGTGATAAAGTATTTCGTGAGCATCCTTGGAACTGTTTATTAAAACGAGTTACCCTGGCACAAGATACTGACAAACCAGATTATGAATACACTAATCAATACACCCTACCCTCAGATTGTATTCGTGTATTAAAAACTTTTGAAATGAAAGATGATGTTGATTTCAAAGTAGAAGGTAGAAAAATATTAACCAATGCTACTACGGTAAAAATTTTATATGTAGCTAGAATTACAGACACGACACAATATGATACGTCATTAGTCGAAACTTTGTCAGCTGCTATTGCAGCCGATATAGCTTATGCCATTACTGGCTCAACTACTTTGTTGCAGTTAATGGAACAAAAATATTTAGAAAAATTAAAAGATGCTAGATTTGCTGATGCTACTGAAGGTATGCCAGATGAACTAGACGCAGACTTTCCATTTATTGCATCGAGGTTATAATGGCTCGATCTGCTTATGCATTTACTAATTTTACAGCTGGTGAACTGTCACCTCGTATGGATGGTAGAACTGATTTAGAAAAATATTTCTTTGGCTGTAAGACTTTAGAAAACATGGTGGTACATCCCCATGGTTCTGCTAGTCGTAGACCAGGCACACGATTTGTGTCAGAAGCTAAAGACAGCAGCACAGCTAAAAGATTAATACCGTTTGAGTTCTCAACAACACAAACCTACATGCTAGAGTTTGGTAATTTATACGTTAGGTTTTATAAAGATAACGGTATCATTACTGAAACTGGCAAAACTATATCAGCTATTACCAAAGCTAGCCCAGGTGTGGTTACAGCTACATCACATGGTTACTCCAATGGTGATTATGTTATCTTGTCTGGTATTGTGGGCATGACGGAACTGAATGGTCGACAATTTAAGGTAGCAAGTGTCACAACACATACGTTTGCGTTACAAGATACGGATGGCAATAATTTTGATACATCAGCTCTAACTACTTACGGCTCTGCTGGTACAGCATTTCGTATTTATCAAATTACTACAACTTATGCTACGGCAGATCTATTTGAACTGAAGTATGCTCAATCTGCTGATGTCATGTACATCACGCATCCAACCTATCCTATTAAAAAACTAACTCGTACCGATCATACTGCTTGGAGTTTGAGTACGGTTACATTAAACACAGGTACAAACTTTACTGTATCAGCTGTAACTAAAGCTAATCCAGGCGTAGTGACAACCTCAGCCGATCATGGTTTTACAGCTGGTGATTTTATTACGTTTCGTGATATTGGTGGCATGACACAACTTGCTGATGGCACAGTGTTTCAGGTTGGTACTGTACCTAATGCTACTACGTTTCAGTTGCAAGATGCATCCGGTACAAATGTTGATACCAGTAGTTTTGGTACATTTAGTGCTGGTGGTAGTGACGTTGTAGAAAAATTAAACAACCCAATAATTGGTACAGCTGCTAATAACTTTCCATCTTGCGTATCGTTTTTTGAACAACGCCTGGTGTTTGCTAATACTAACAATAACCCACAAACATTGTTTTTTAGTAAATCAGGTGACTATGAAAACTTTACGACAGGCACGAATGCTGATGATGCTATGATCTTTACGATTGCATCTAACCAAGTAAATGCTATTCGATACTTGTCAGCTGCTCGATCTTTACTTGTTGGTACAGTCGGTGGTGAATTTTTAGTTACAGGTTCTGATACCGTTGATGGCTTGTCACCAACTAATATTAATATTCGTAAACAATCAACGTATGGCTCGGCTAACAAAGATGCTATCTCTGTTGGCAACGTAACATTGTTTTTACAACGAGCTAAACGTAAAGTTAGAGAACTAGTTTATAACTATGATAGTGATAACTATGTTGCACCTGACTTAACAATATTATCTGAACACGTTACGGAAAGTCTAGTTAAGGATATGGCTTACCAACAAGAACCTGATTCAGTGCAATGGGTAGCACGAGAAGATGGGGTGTTAGCTGGTATGACTTATCAACGTACTGAGAATGTAGTTGCCTGGCATAGACATGTTATTGGTGGCAAAGCTGATACTGGTAAATCATTAGCAACTGACGTGATTCAATTTACTTCTAACTCAAGTAATGTATCGACAACTAATAACACCATCACGTTATCATCACATGGTTTATCAACTGGTGATGTCGTTTCGTATTTTACGTTATCAAATGATATTGGTGGATTGAGCCAAGGTATTTTTTATTTTGTTATTGCTAGTGATAGTAACACTATTAAACTTGCCACCACGGCAACAAATGCTACAGCTGGCACAGCAATAAGTCTTACATCTACTCCAAGTTCTGATACAACACAGTATATTTATAAAGGAGTAAATGTTCGTAATGGTACGTTTTATGTTGATAGCCACGGTTTTGGAAATGATGATTATTTATACTATTATCCATCAAATACCAGTCATGCACTGGGTGGTCTAAGTACAAATGTTAAATACTATGTTGATGTTCTAACTGATGACACGTTTAAATTATCAACTACTAGTGATCTCAGTTCTTATATTACTATAAGTTCTGTTAATACTACTGCTGCTACTCATAAATGGTTGACGCATGCTAAAGTAGAATCAGTAGCAGTAATACCAACAGATGCAGACGAAGATCAATTATATCTTATTGTAAATCGTTTCATTAATGGTTCTACTCGTAGGTATGTCGAATACCTAACACCATTTGATTATGGCAATAGCCAGATGGATGCATTCTATGTAGACAGTGGCTTAACTTATTCTGGTGGCAAGACTTCATCAGTATCTGGTTTGAATCATTTAGAAGGTGAACCATTAGATGTGCTAGTCAATGGTGCAGCTCATGTAGAAAAGACCGTAAGCTCAGGTGCAGTGACTTTAAGTTATGCAGCTGAAAAAGCTACGATTGGTCTTAACTATGAATCAGTTTTACAAACCATGCGGTTAGAAGCTGGTGCTGAAGATGGCACAGCTCAGGGTAAAATTAAACGAGTGCATGGGGTTACAGTTAGATTACATAAAACTTTAGGCTGTGAAGTTGGCTCAAGTTTAGATGATATGGAGATTATACCATTTCGTGATAGTTCTATGTTGATGTCATCAGCAGTGGAATTATTTACAGGTGATAAGGATGCTGAGTTTAGATCAGACTATGAAAAGTCTGGACATATATTTGTCAGACAAGCATCACCGTTGCCATTAAATATTATTGCAATCTATCCAAGGTTAAATACTTTTGACGGTTAAATATACTATTGAGAAATTTCAGCCACAGCATGCCAACTACATTTTAAGTTTTGGTGAGGTAGAAAATTTTAAGATTGATTACAACACGCAAGATCTACCAACCCAAGATGCCTGGACTGGTTTTTATTTAGGACAACCGATTGTGTGTGGTGTTATTCACTCATTATGGGAAACTAACAATGTTGCTGAAGTATGGGTTATCATGCAACGCAATGCCAATAAACATAAATTATTTATGTTAAAAAATATTAAAAAATATTTAGAAGATATTATTAACGAAAAAAACTATCAACGCATACAAGCATCTATAAGAGCTGACTTTAAAGACGGCATTAGATTTGCTGAATGGTTTGGTATGGAATCAGAAGGACTGATGAGAAAATATGGTCCTGATGGTAAAGATTATTTAAGATTAGCAAGGATCATATAATATGCCACAAGCAGTAGTACCTTTAATGGTAGCAACAACAGCGGTCACAGCCTACGGAACATACCAGGCTGGTAAAGCTCAAGAAAAACAAGCTCAGTATAACGCACAGATTATTGAACGAGATGCCGAGATCAGAGAAAATAATCTAAAAGATTTTGATAAGTTAGTTAACTTTGAAGTACGAGGTATGCGTAGAGAATACAATGCATATCGTGGACAAAATGTTGTTAACTATGCCAAAGGTAATGTGGAACTAAGTGGCACAGTCGAAGAAGTTATGAGAGCTAATTTAGAAACGTATATAGATGATGAATATAATTTTAAATACAATGCTGAAAAAGAAAAACAACAAGAAGCTGATGGTGCAGCAATGTCAAGAATACAAGCATCAGCAGTACGAGCAAAAGGCAAATATGCTAGAGCTAGTGCAAATCTAAATACTGTTAGCACATTATTAAGTGGTGCATCTCAAGTTGGTCAATACGCAATGTTAACATAGGACTTTTATGGCAATTACAATAATGAAACCATCGATTAGCCCAACTAGAAAATCTACCTCTAGTGGTATAATCCAAGTTGATACTGGTGCAGCTGAATTTAATAAATCATTAGCTAACTTTGGAGCAACGGCAAATCAAGCAGTCAATTCTTATTTTACAGCAAAGGCTAAACAAGAGTTATCATACCAACAATCTATTAATGACACAGCTATTGATAATCAATTACAGCAGTTACAACAAGATATATTAAATCCACAAAGTGAATTAGCTAATAGTCCACAAGACTGGGAAGCTGCGTATGAAACTGGTGCAAATCAAATATTAGAAAATATCTTAGGACCTACTTCTAATAAAATTTTAAAAACATCTATAATTAGTAGTTGGAATAAAAACAAAGTTAAGTATGAAAAAGATGTTGTTAAAACTTCGGTTAATCGTACTAACACATTACTTAAAGCTAATCATTTATACAATTTAGAAAATTATGCTGAAGAACTAACTAATGTTAATGATCTAAACCAATTTGATATTATAGCTGGCAACATTAACGGCACTATCGAACAATACTTTCTAGCTGGTTTTAATGACAAAAGTGAAACGCCAAATACGTTTATAGAAAAGTATGTAGGTGAAGCTGTTACTAATCGTATTTTAAATTCAGCTAAAGATCAAAGCATGTCAGATTTTTATAATGCTTATGAAGAAGGGTCATTTACTGAAGGTGATGAACTTACTACAGCTATGATGGGATTGCTTAGTGATGACCAAAAAGAAACGGTGCTTGATCGAGCTTTGGATGAAAAAGTAAATAAAATTGATAAATTATTAAAATTTGATGAAAAAGCAGAAAAACTATTAATCGTAAAATTAGAAAAAGATTTATACGAAGCAGAAGAAGAAGCTGATCCAATTTTAAAAGCTGCTGCTTATAAACAACTAGAAACAGACAATCTTGGTGATAGCACAGCACTACAATTAATAGCTGCATCAAAAAATAATTTTAATTATGCTGATGTTGACACGATTGATGTCATTATAGAAAAAGCAGAAATTAATAAAGGTAATTATGATTATGCTGAAATACTTGCACTAAGACCAACTGTAACTGAAGCAACTTTCAAAGATTTGCACGATACTCATGTGTCGGTAACAAGTATATCATCACCATTGGTCAATCGTTTGCGTAACAATATTAAAGGTCAAATATTTTCTACTAACAATGCTTACATTGAAAGTATGCAAGAAAATGATCCAAATAGAGCTGATGCCTATAATGATGCTACTAGCATATATGTAAAAAGATTTGATGATTTAATAATGGAAGGTAAACTTAGTCCAATAGAAATATTTAATCAAGTTATGACAGAAGCTGATGGTTTTGTTCGAACTAAATTATTAACGTCTGCTCAAAATGTTATTAATGAATTAAATGAACTTAATATTATGGAGCAAAATAATGTGAGTATTGATGTTAATAATATTACTCAATCTAAACTTAATATTAAAAATAGTCAAATTGCAGAAATTAGACAAAAAAGTATTATAGAACAAATTGATATGCTTAAAACTACTTATGGTGCAGATATATATAATAGATTGGCTAATCAGTAATAATGGAAGATACATTAGAAAATACCTTATTGCCGATTTATGAAAGTATGGACAAGGCTAAAAATTATTCATTTGATAATCCTAATAGTCCAGCTCCAGAAGAATATTATGATGCCAATACTAAATCAACTAAACAAAAAATAGATTTTGGCAATGGCGTTATCGATATACAAACAGTAGCC
>Ga0181418_1000435_pt1 | contig 14025 bp, 16 predicted proteins | sample 41SPOviralmetaG_FD_130143 | JGI IMG/M metagenome (GOLD analysis project Ga0181418, IMG submission 130143) | Marine viral communities from the oligotrophic San Pedro Time Series (SPOT) site, San Pedro Channel, CA, USA - 41 SPOT_SRF_2013-03-13 | ecosystem: Environmental > Aquatic > Marine > Strait...
ACTGAAAGTTTTAGAGTATTCGAATCTAGTTCTACAACCATATCTATACGACCATCCACATCTCCTACACTCCGTATCTATAGCGGACCACAACCATATCAACTATTCGACTATCAACCCGCTGGCGAAACAACTAATTCTAATTTTAGCGAATTCACATTAGAGTTTGAAGGTGTCCTCCAACCTAACAAAAATTTTATTAAACATTTCGCCAATACACACCCATATATCTTTTTATCTGTAGTCAACGACCAAACAGACCCCGACGGCAATTTTAGGTTGGCGCTACAACATTCTAATGGAAAACCATTTATTACCTCTAGCGTCCGCGATTCTAACCTCCGCACAGATACTTTAGTCTCACTAACACGACCCACTACAGATTTTTTAATAGACACTATAGACGGCAATATCACGGGGTTTGAAGCAATAGAAATAAAAGCAAAAGGCAATCTCGGAACTACTGAAGCATTACTAATGAATAGCGATGTAGTAGTCCCGTTTATTGAACCCGCACGCGTAGCAGACGCTAATACTATTAATAGCGATGTCGCCACAGATACTACGGGAGGTATAGGCGCTATACAAGTCCTTGTTAGAGGTCTCAATCTATCTAACGCTAAATTCGAATATACCACTACCCTAGCGGGTCTTACAAATGTAGTCAATACTAGTAAATGTATTTTTGTTAATAGTATGGAAATCTCTAAAGTAGGTAGTATGGGTTTTAATATGGGTAATATCCGTGTTTATAATGGAGGCGCTGTAGACGCAACTAAACTAATGTGTAGCATAGAAGCGGGCGAATCTATATCATTTAATCCCCAATACGAACCTCCTTCTAATAACAACCTCTACCTAACAAAAATGTCCGTATTCGGCAGTTGTCTCGATGAAGGTTATGTTAAAATAGGTAAATATACATATACACCAGATAATAACCCTATATTTAGTCTTCTCGATAAATTTAATGTTAGTCCTAATATGAATTTCGAGCGGAATATTAACTATACTATACTTGACGGCGAACGCCTTGTTATTCTAAGAAAATCCTACAGCGCACTCACTACTACCTTTAACGACATATCTGTATCACTTACGGGCATACAAAAACTAGTCAATCTTGATATTCAATCCAATATATAAGGATATGGTGTGGGTCTAAAATTCGGGTCATATATTCTATAGGTTTATGGTGTAAATATAGATGTGTCCTCAGTCTGCCTCTACCCCTTTTCTAGAGGATAGGCAGAACGAGGACACTTTTTAATACTCCGTATTAAAAAGAGAAAAAGAAAACATAGTTTTCTAACACTTTACAAAAATAGTGTTTATTAGTAAAATTAATTATCTTAGTTTAATATATTATGAGTAAACTACTTGGATTAAACGGCAGTAATGTCCTAGAAACAATTAAGTCAAAAGATAATGCGCTGTTAGTCAATCCAAATACTAATATGGAATTTATTATTTACGAAAATACACTATTACATACACAAAATAGTCCCGATTTCGATTTACGAGGCGCAAAAAGGATTAGGATTTATGGAAATAGTAGTAGTGCGACATTTTTACAACTACAATTCGCCACAACACTTACTCCCCAAGATTATCAATATGTAGACCAAATGAACCCCTTAACTATAAATGGCGATATTTGTATTAATTATCACCTCGATACACCACCACCTTATCTTAGGGTTGTTAATACAAGCAACACTACACATCAATTAAGTTTAAGAATTATTTTAGAAAAATAATTATTTTCTGTGTTTAATATATAAAAAATGTCGGGAATAATTCAGATTGTCGGTCAAACTAGTGGTGTGTCTCATCTACTCGCGGTAGATAGTTCGGGAGCAATTAAGAGCGCAGATGCCTCGCTCCTATCTAAAAATACAGAAATAGAGGTCTCTTGCGACGCAATCCTCGCTAAGAATACAGAAATCCTAGCAAAAAACGCAGAAATAGAAACCTCCGTTGATGCCCTTATCGCGGCGAACCATACAGACCTAGTCGCAATAGAAGCAAGCGCAGATGCCCTTATCGCAGCGAACCATACAGACCTAGTCGCTATTGAAGCAAGCGCAGATGCCCTTATCGCGGCGAACCACACAGACCTAGTCGCTATAAACTCTACGCTAGGTGGGACACTATCGGTGTCCGCCCCAGTTGTCTCTACTACAAGTTCGGTTATTGAAAACGCCACGAGCGTGGTTAGTGGGTCTACTGAATTATCTTCTTCTGTTGATGCGGGCGCTGTTAGGCGTGTAGCGGTCTTCGGGTCTCTTGATGATACTTCGGGTGTTATTAAGGTTCAAGTGTCGGCGGATAATAGCACATTTTACGAAAACTCGGAACAGAGTGTTTATGTTGATTCATCTTCTAACCAGTTCTACAAAACTATTGAACTAGATGCCCGCTATGTTCGCCTTTCATACGAAAATAGTTCGGGCGGTGCGAAAACTTGGACCGCTATACTTTCTTATAAAGCATAATTATTTATAGAATAATATATCACTAATATATGGATATACACGAATTAGACGAAATAGAGGACTATGTTTATTGGAACCTCTCTTTTGGTATACCTATTATTCAATCTCTAAAAGAAATAAACAAGGAATATTTAAAAAATTATTTTCTCTGTATAATTATATAATGGGTTATTGTGTAATCTGTGGCGAATATACGGGATTCGGAGGCGATTATTTATGCGAAAAATGCGACAATCTTAAAAAAATAGTATCGGTATACGGAATTGACCGCGTCAATAAAACTATAAATTCGGTTTTTGTTCGTAAAGAAGACGCAGTCGAACACCGCACCGAACATATTGATAAAATAGACAAAAAAGAATACGACCTTAGAAAAAAAAAGTCTTCGGCAGAAAAATAATGTGTGTTAATTTTATATACACATTATGGATAAACGACCAACAAAACCATTATATCGCCCCTTCAAATATAAAGGCAACGGGGTTCATAAATTTAGTGTATATGTAAAGGGCAAGAACGGAAAACCAAAGATAATCCACTACGGACATAAAGATTACCAAGATTTTAGACAACATAAAGACCCAAAACGGAGGAAGTCTTATCTCGCCAGAGCAAAAGGTATACGAAATAAACAAGGTCAGTTGACCTATAAAGATAAAAATACTAAGAACTACTGGGCGGTAAAACACCTTTGGAAGGGTTAATAACGATTACATTTTCATTAGAATATATTGTTTAGCGTGTCTAGATTTACAATCTATTATATAATTTTTAAATACATCAAAAGGTTCTTTATCGAATGATAGAGGATGATAATTATACTTTTTATCTAACTCTCTTTTAGTCCACGCATTCTTTTCGGGGACTCTCATAAATTTATAACCATTTATAACATAAACATACTTATTTTTTTGTAATATTTCAGTTAATTTATTCATAATGTCTGAATCATTCCAGTGTTGGAGCACATCCTTCAAAATAACTAAATCAAATCCAGAAGGCACTTCGACAGACACATCACTATGAATAAATTTTACATTAGGTTTATTATAGTCCCTATTATGATTATCTATTAGATATTTAACACAATCCATCCCCGTATAATGTTCTCTATCATTAAATATAAAATGTTTCATTAATTCCCAATCCCCACACCCTAAATCTGCGATAGTCCTAATATCGTAGGCGTCTATATGTTCCCTTAATTCATTCAAATACCATTTATTAGTTGGCGAATAATTCGAACCACTACCAGAAGAACCCCAAATATTTTTTGTATAAATTTTAGTAAATCTATCCTCCATATATTATACCTCTACATATAAATTATATCTTTTTTGCGTATATATATAATTTCATTTTCATATTGATATTGTTTTATTTTCGCTCTATACGCCCGCATCCACATCATTCGGTTATATTGAGTAATAGTCTGGGGTTGTTCTTCATTAGTCCAAGTCATAATAAACCAAACTATATTATTTTTAAATTTCTTCCGTAGGGGTGTCCTCGTTCTCCTCCTCCTCTAGAATGGGGGAAAGGGCATTACAAGGACACTTACGCTTTAGTCTTACACAATTTCTTTTATAACAAAATTTCGCCTTATGATTCAACCTAAGATTCCAACAATCTGGATTACGGTTAGTTTTTTTTCGCATAAATTTACTGACCCATCTAGGAAATTCAGCAATAATTAAATCCGCATTAACCTCCGCTTCTTTCATCCTATTTTCTATACCCCCCATACTATCGCATATACCACCTTCGATGTTATAATTTTTTGTTGCGGGCGCTCTATTATTACACCTCAAAATACCTTTATCCCTCCTATAATGTGCTAGGTCTGAATAGTAGTCCTCAAAATGTTTATAAGATGTCCCAATCCTTTCTTTAGTCTTATCTACTCTATAGAATTGTATAGCGCCACTAATATACTTTAGGTTAGTCGAATAAGGTTCTCTAAAATAGAAAACATTACTATACAGACACATACCACCAAAATATAGGTCTGCCTCCACTAATCTTTTAAAAAAATCAATACTAAAATCTTTTAAATCATCAACCCTAATCTTTTCCTTAGATTTATTCGAACCCGTAAAAATATGGTGTATATCATCATCCATCATTACTAAATCTAATCCATCCTCCGCCCATTCATTTAAAATAAAATCCCTTACAGCGCCAATCCCTTCATATTCAGTAGGCACTAGAATAACATTATCGCCATATTTTTTAGTATATTCATCAAAATCATTATGAGTAGATACAAAAATGTATATATCCTCTATAGGGATTTCATTATCAATCAAATATTTATAGGTGGTTGTCCCAAAAAACTCGCATCTGTTATAACTGGGAATAGCAAATTTCATATAAATAAGTCTTAGATAATTATTTTATAATCTATACATATATGACGCATTTTACTGGAGATTGGGCGGAAGACAGCGAACGAATGTATACAATCCTAGAAGGTGTTGATTTTTTTAAAAATGGTAGAACTGGTGGTATTATGAGAGGGTCGCAGTTTAGGGACGCTCGCTCTATGTTATGGGGCGCATCTTGGCGTTATCCTTGTCGCGAATATCCACGAATCGAAGGCACTAATCTATATCATACTAAATGTAGGGCACGCAATCCGCATCTAGAAGGTATATTTAATGAATTCTTAAAACTACATTTTAATAGTTTTCCCTATACACAAGTCCAACTCAATAAAAATTTTGTTATACCTAAACACAAAGACCCCACAAATGTCGGTGAGAGTATATTAGTAGGGTTCGGTAAATATACGGGAGGTGAGATTAATATTGAATATGAAGACGAAGAAGGATTAGAACCTATTACAAAAACATACGATATTAGGCGTAATGGTGGTGTTATTTTTAATGGCGCTCTACATCAACATTATGTATCCCCATTCGAACTACCCGACGGCACTAATCGATATAGTCTTGTCTTTTTTAAGAGTATGTATAACAAAAAAACAAAAAAATAATATCTAATAATTATATAATGAACGATATTTATATAGACGCCAATATTCAACATAGTTTTAATAAAAGTGATGATAATAGCGAATTTACCTATAAATTAAGCGAACCCCTAGAACTACCAAAGGGCACTCAAATTAACATAGCACAATCATTTATTAATAAAAAGGGTATTACGGGCGGGTCTATAGAAATTGACGAAGATATTTACGAAACCTTAGAGTATGTTTTTTATATTACAGAGCAAGGACATTTTCAGTCTATAGGCGATTTAATAAATAAGAAAGATGTAGTTAATACATTCGCACGACCTACTTTAAGAATTGGCGCACAATCCTTTTTTTCTAATTTTGATGTAGAAGATTGGGGAAACGCTAATGGCGCTAGAGAGAATAATACTTGGATTGATGACTCTAACAAAATCCTATATGGAGAACATTTTTTTGATGGATTCGCAGACGCTACGGCATCAGATAAAACACCTATAGGCGATGGTATGCGTAATGTTAAATATGGTATTGGCGACGCTTGGTGGGATTTAAACAATAATAGGCGTGGTGCGAGTAATTTTAGGGCATACGGCGGTAATAATATGGTATTACCCCAAGTAAGATATGATATAGGGGTTGATGATAAATATTATCTAAAACCCGTTATTAGAACTATGGATATTTTTATACCGCGCGGTGTCTATGGTATTGGTGAATTAGGACAATTAGTAGAAGACTATTTTAATGGGATGGTAAAGGTAAAAACGATTAATGGCGTCCATCAAATAGATAGAAAGAGCGATATTGAAGACAAAATGAATACAACACCTTCGGCACAAACACGCTTTAACGGACAACCTCTTAATAATCCTACTACAGCATATTGTTATATGAGACAAGACAGACAATTTAGTTATGCGAGGGGCGAAACTAGCGAGGTTGTAGCACCCGCTAAAAAATATCAAAGAGGAGTGCCTAATTTATCGCAACCTACCGCCAACGCCGTAAATGGAATTGTAGGAGACCCCGTGTATAAATCTACAAATGTAGGGATGGAAGGGTTTACATCTATGGACGCGTTTAACGAACTACTCCAATATACACATACTAACGGACTACCAGACAGAGTAGCAAATAATAACCAATTCGAATGGATTAATCTAAAAGATAAAATACAATTTCAAACTCAAACAACATTAGGCACTTGGATTGAAGGTAGACCCTCCGAAAATGGGTGTATGATGGCGGATAAATTTATTGACTTCGCAGAACAAGCAAAACGAAGACCATTTTATTATTTTACTACACCCGAAGACGAAGGCGTTATTAACTACCCTAATGTAGCAATTGGAGATGATAATAAAGAAGAAGCGGACGGGTATGACGCTGACCCTACTATGTCCTTATATGGATATAATAAGTATGGCGAATCTTCAAACCCTATTGGCGGAAATAGAAATTTAGACAACGACCACATCTTTAGAACCATTATAGGCACTACTAATTTTACATTTTCATATAATACAGAAAAAAATGGGTTCGAAATGAAGGGATTACACCAACAAATGATTGCCCCTTCACACGGAATTGATGACGTTACGAATCCACTAGCGGGAAAACAAATTATAAATTTTAAAAAACTGATGAGACATAGTCTTAGAGAAACCCCAGACGCTAAAGTAGCATCTTCAACTACAATTGGATATGGTGTCCCACCACTAGACGCTAATAATAATGGATATTTCGCAAATAAGAGTAAACGCGAAAAACTTTACAATCAATTAAACACACCAGAGACAAGATTAGGAGGTATGATGATTATAAACTGGGCGAAAGAGACAAGCAATAATAACCGAACAGCAAATCCAACCGTTATCGGTAATTTAGATACGGATATAGGAAAACGCTTCGACCAATATTTTAATACAGAAGCAGAAGCAAGAGCAAACTGGAAAAAGACATTATGGTATTTATTAGGATTCGAATACGACCAAATAGCAAATAGAGATAATTTTAAACAACAAAATATTTATAATAAAGATTTTCGAAATAAAACCTATTTTAATACACCTAACGCTAATGTTGATTGTGGATTTACTACAGATACAGACATAGATAATAGTATTATTTCTAGTATATCTGGACTATCAAACCCTATAAATGTTTTAAAACAAGAGGAAAATAAACAGACTAAAACCCCAGCAATCCCAGCGTTTAATAACGTTCAGATGTATGGAATGGCGCCTATCGCATCACCATTCGACTATATGGGTAAATCATTAGGAGGACAAATAGCAACTAGCGGACAATACTCTAATAGTATGTATATATGTTGTTCTACTATCCCCGTAGCAGTCGCAGATGTAGGCGGAATAGTCGCAAAAAATCTACCAACGCTTACTAAACAATCTTATTATCTTATTACTAGCGATGTTTTAGATAATTATAAAGATAATGTAAAACAAGGCGAACCTCTCGCATTACTAGGGGTTGTAGCAAAATCTAACCTCTCTAATCAAGATTTTATTGTAGATAAAAACGAAATAGTCCAAACTATATCACAAACTAAGGTTGTTAATAAAATTAAAATAAAAATCCTCAACCCAGATTTAACATCGCCTTTGTTAGAAGACGCTAGTAGTATTATGTTAAAAATTACACGACCTAACATTACACCCACAGACCTACTTTTACCTAAACAAATGAAATCTATAGCACAAGAGACCGCTACACTATAAAAATCTATGTTAATTTATATGGGTCTTTTAAAATTTATTCTAAAAAAATTCAAATGTAGTAGTAGTTGTATGTATGACCCTAATGAAGAAGTATTTAATAGAGAATCTATTACAACACCATTAAGCGATTATCAATTGAAATTCAAAGATTTAAAAAAAATAATGAAAATTTTAAATAAACGGGAAACAATTAATATCCCCCATTATCTTAATGCCTCGAAAGGGTCAATCGTATAAACCTAAAGATTTTATGGAAACTAAAAAATGTAATTGTGGATGCCCTAAGTCCATATCTAAATCGACTATTAATAATTCAAATCATCCCGACCCATTTAAAGCGGTTAATTATAATAATAATCGCTAGTATTTTTTAACCCTACCTTTTTTTGCCTTTTCTTTGCGTGCTCTGTCTATTCTTTTTTTGCCTAGTTCACTCATAGTTGTAGGGGTGTCTTTTGTTATTCTTTTTGTAGGACGGAATATATCTCCTTTTTTCTTATATCCCTTCTTACCATCTTGCGTCCTCCATTCTTCTTTAAACCATCTCGATAGACCCTTATTAGGCGCTTTCTTACCCGCGTATGTCCCTCCTCGCTTTTTATATTCTTTTACCACCAATCCACTACGATATGCGGAATGTTTTGGAATGCGTTTATAAATCTCCGCCTTTACTTTGTTATATAATGTTTTATTTTTTGGTTCACTCATTAATATTATCATATAAAATAGATGTGTCCTCATTCTGCCTATCCCCCATTTCTAGAGAAGAGGCAGAACGAGGACACTTTATATTTCTATCTCATATAGGTTTTTTAAATCTGTTATAATATAATCTAATGTATGTCTAACAACCGCATACATTATATTACTACCAAAATCCATCTGTGATAATAAATCCTCTATCATTATTATATTACCAAAAATCTTAGTAAAAATATATTTATAGTTGTTATTATCGCGTTTTAATTGTTCCATCTGCCTATCCTTCTCATCTATTAAATTCTTACAATCTTGTGCTAAATCTAAATACTTCTGTTCTGTAATCTGCGGAGTGGTAGTCGCATCTGCTATTAATGAATCTAAGTCTATTTCTGTTAAAGTCATTATATACATTAGTAAGTTTATTTTTTTTTTAATTTATCTTTAGATATTTTAAATGCCTAACCAAAAATATACCTTTACACTAAACGAAATCATTACTTTCTTTGAAAACATTAATCCTAATAAATCGGCGTCTACATACACTACTATGAAATATAATCTTATCCGAATTGCTAAAATGGGTAAAGTAGATTTTATCGATATTGATGCGACTACTATTCAACCAAAAAACCTAGAGGAGGCGATGGCGACTTATTCTGTTAATTCACAAATTCAGACTATATTAGGTATAAATTTATGGATAAAATACAAAATTGTTAAACTAAATAATAGTAGTAAAAGTAAGATTGATTCATACAACGCCCTTAAAAATAAATGGGATGTCCTATTGAAAGATTTATGTAATCAAAAAACTAAAAAAATTGAAGAGAATAAGATGACTAAGACCGAAGAAGAGAATTGGATAGATTATACAGACCTAAAAAAGAAATGGTGCGATATTGCTATTACCCACATAGATGAATATAAGGGGTCTGAAAATGCTACATTACCCGAAAAAAAAAATAGTTTTAATGAATGGAGAGACCTTGCTTTAGTATCTTTATTTATTATGATTCCTCCTACTAGAATAGGCAATTATGAAAAAATGCGGATTAGATACACTAAAACTAATGATGTATCACAACTAAAGCGCGATAAAAATTATATTATGATTGATGCTGACGCTGGGATTTTTGTTAATACGGGCAAGTATAAGTATAAACTATGCTTCAATCAATATAAAACATCTAAACACATCGGACAAGTATGCGAAAATATAGAGGACACACTACTAATAAAGGTATTGAATATTTATTTAGACCTCCGCCTAAGTATTCAACCTATTCAAAAACATAGATTAAATGATACAGATTCATTATTTATTAATGGAGATACAAAAAATTCATTAACACAATCCGTTATTACTGAATTATTAAAAAAAACTACAAATAAATTTATTGGTAAAAAATTATCGTGCGATATGTTCCGTAAAATCTTCTTAACTTGGTTCTTGTCTGATGATACTAAAAGTATTGCTGATAGAAAAAAAGTTGCGAGGTTTATAGGTCAAACATACAATCCCACTATTATGGAGAAGTATAGAAAAATTGTTGAACCTACAGAACATAGAACGCCTATTGTTCTTGATTTTTCTTAGTAAGAAACCATAACATTCATTCCCTTAGGTGTAGACATAATACTCGCAGTTCGCGAACATTCAATAAGATAATTTACCTTAATACTCTGGGCGTTGATGTAAGAGTTTTCGCCAAATCCCGTATGCGCCCTACGCTTCCATTTCCATACAATAGGATAAGACCCAATCTGTCTACCAGCGCCGACAACACCTTGTTCGCCATTACGGAGACATAATGATAGAGGTTTCATAGTTCCCATTAGTCCGCTTTCAGTTGTCCCAAGAAGACTACCCGCCGTCATTTCATCACCAACATATTCAACCCTATCGAGGTTAGGGTCAGCGCCTAGAGATTCTGATAGTTCGTTATACTGCGAACACGGATTATAAACATAGTGGTCCCACTCATCCCTACCATTAACCTCAACATTATACTCCTCCTCGCTATGACCCATACAATACTGCGCGCACCTTAGCGGTTGTCCCGACTGATTAGCGCCCCCGTTATTAGGGTTATTTAGTGCGCTAATAGGCGGTTCTTTCCACATATAAACATTATGGACTTCGCGGTTATTCTGTCCGATTCGGTGCTCTACTTCTTGAGTAGTGTTATTAACTGCTACGGCGGGGATGTTCTTTTCAACACTAACAACATCAAAGAAATTTAGTTTATACCCGCCCTGTTGCTGGGTCTGCGCTACAATTTTATTCTGCGCTTCTGTAGGCATAATAATATAATCTACAACTAATCGACAATCCACAACATTAATATCTGCGTCTAGTGCGATGCCGTTATTAGCGCCACCCGCGCCATAGTTAATATTAGTCCCAGCGACAAATTTATTAACATATTTAGATGCTCCGTGAAATTCTACAGTAATGAGAATACGCTGTTTATCAAAAAGGAATAGTGGGACTTTCTGACCTTGAAGGGCGGGGAATAGAGTGCCTAGAGTAATACCATACTGATTATTAGCGTCTTTATCATTAGAAAGAGGTTGCGAATTAATACGAACACCAGCGCCATCAGCGAATCCACCATAACAAATACCACTCTTATCTTGGTCGACTACAATTGTGCCCGCCACCGAATTATCTAAAAGTTGGTAAGTAGTATTACTCGCAAGAGTAGCGCCTTCTACAACACCATCCGCCGCGCTTCCAACAACGTGCGTCCATAACTGAGAACCAACATAATGACCCGTATACTGATTAGACACAGAACGATTACCCGCTAGGACTTGCTTTAGGGTTGTATATTTGTTAAGGTCTTGAATATCATTAATAATGTGGTCGCCTACTTGAAAAATCGCACGCTTAATCCCACCCAAAACACCATTAAAGGCATTAACCCTATATCCGTTTGGGTTGTTATTTGCTGATAATTTAAAAACTAATAGAGAGTTAGTATCTAAATAACCCGCTTGGTCTAGTCTAAATGTATATTTTAGTGGAGATGATGTAATAGGTTCGAGGTATTCAGTCCTAATATCCATAGAATTAGGTGCTATGGCGTCGCTTGAGTAATCCGCTAGTTGAGACAATTGTTGAGACATATTTTATATATTATATAAAGATTTTATTTTACAGATTACTTTTTTTTATTTTTACTTTTTATAAAGATGTCTTCGACATTTATTTTTTTTCTTTTCTTTACAAGTTTCTTACTTTCTTTAGTTCCTATAGATTCCATTAATACATTATGTTCTATATCAGATTGCTGTAGAGGGATTGTAAGGGTCTTTCTTTTTTTTGTAGGTTTCTTTTTGTTATTATTCATAGTCAACATTTAACATTAACAGATATTTTTGTAAAGTGTCCTCGTTCTGCCTATCCTCTAGAAATGGAGAAGAGGCAGACTGAGGACACCAACCCAATATAGTTTTAAGAGGGTCTAATAGATGGAGGGAGATTAGTAAATCCCTTAATAGCATTAACATTACCCGTATATCCAGCGGGGGGTTGTATAGTAAGATTAATAACACTATTTTCAATTTCAGTAGCATCTTTATCGGTCGCCATATCTTTAATATTGACCTCTAGTTTATTAACTACTAAATCTTGGTTATATAGTTCGCTGACTATAGGTGTATTTGGTGAATAAACCCCAGTAGTTTTAATATCAAAATGTTCTAGACTATCTTTAAACGGGATGGGAACATTCGCTAAAATTTGTTTGCCGAATCCTCCACTACGATGAGATGTAGTATTTTTATAGTTATTTAATGGTAGACCCTTCAAAAAAATGGAGTAAGATTTACTACGCCATCCTCTAGATAGGTCAGTAAAGGTTGTATTTTGTTGTGGAACAGATGTATTCGGCGAAAATTGGAATGTATCAGTAGGAAGAACTAATTTACTATTAACCTCAGTTGATATTCTAAATGTCTCCGCCATTTCTTCAGATGCCGTAAGATAATATTTATTATACATAGTGAGCGGTCTGGCGTCATAATCAACACCACCCACTACACCTTTAGGCACTCCTCTATAAACAATATCGCGGAATCCGTGTCCTATACAATTACTAAATACTATTGGAGTGAATGGAGCGCCCATACTACGGATTTTATTGTATGCTTGTGCTTGAGTGCCCGATTTATAATTAACACGCGAATTATTTTCGCACTTACCAAAGGTAGTAGGTTTAAAATAATTGTTATTATCAGCGCTTCTACTATTAGATGAATCATATATAATAGATGATTTTTGTTCTCGAATTGGTTTAGACATATCAAGAGTATGTAGATTAAGAACTCTATAGTTTAGTCGCTGTTGTGATGTGCCGAATGCGGGGTCGTTAGGGTCAAAATAGGTTTGGAATCCAATAGATACGGGCGAGTTTTCGTCAAGTCCTTTATTATCTAATCTATATCGCATTAGTTTACTTGTAAAAAATTTGTTTTTATTCGCTATAGTCCCCTTTGGTGTGCTGTGGTCGTGTATACTTCGCATACCACCTAATCCATTCTGATTAATACTCCCCGCATTTGCGCTCCCGCCTTTATTACTTCTAGCGTATACTTCAACTGCTAAATTACCCGCGCCTAATCCCGCCGCATCGCCTTCAGCGGATATAGTAATTGTTATAAGTGCCGTAGGGACTTTCTTACTACCTCCTACTCCATTATCAACAACACTATTACCATCTGCCTCCGCTATATTATAAAAAGATTGTTTTGGATTATAAAAAAATTTACCACCAGCGCCATATTGATTTGCTGTGCCTCGTGTTCTATAAGGTTCGTTTAATGGGTATGCGTCGCCGTCCCCACCTTCATTAAATCCATTCGCCACCTCTAGACTATCTAATCCGAACGCTATACCCGCTCTATCGTCGCTCATTTCTTTTAATGTTCTTAGTGTAGTAAACTCCATTATATTAGATTTACCCGCTGGCGTAGCGTCGTCCATATCAGTATGTCTATAATGTGTCTGCGCCATCGCATAACTATCATAAACCTTAGCGCTTTGTCCCGCTGTAGATGTATCCATAACAGTAGCGCTTGTTTTAACATACGCGCACGC
>Ga0181418_1000436_pt1 | contig 14017 bp, 18 predicted proteins | sample 41SPOviralmetaG_FD_130143 | JGI IMG/M metagenome (GOLD analysis project Ga0181418, IMG submission 130143) | Marine viral communities from the oligotrophic San Pedro Time Series (SPOT) site, San Pedro Channel, CA, USA - 41 SPOT_SRF_2013-03-13 | ecosystem: Environmental > Aquatic > Marine > Strait...
ATAATTAAGTTTATTTTTATCTTTAAAATGTAATATCAATGGTACTTTATGATCCGTTACTCTATGTTCTGTGAATCCACAATTACCACAGCATTCTTCTAAATAACCCTCTGTTGTTAATCTATATTTTAATTTATCAGGTGAAAATGAAGCAGGATTTAATCTACCTTCTATTATATCTAATAGTGCAGGTTCTTTTTTACCATTATTTAAAAATTTGGGTATACCCTTACCACTTTGATTTTTATGTACTTCAAACAAAGTTTTACCCGTTTCCTCATCCACATACAGCTTCATATAACGCTTTAAATGGTGGTATGAGCAATTTAGGTATCTAGCAGCTGCTTTAACTGATTTAGTTTTATCCATCGCAGTTAAACACATATCTTTTGATATAGGTTTAGCAGCTGGCATTTATTTATCTGTTTCTACTATTGTAAATGGACCTTGTAAATTATCTTTATTTGCTTTATTAGGTCTAATTTCGGATTTAGTTTTATTTTCCATCTCCTCATATCTCTCAAATTGCTCTTGTGTCATTACTTCTAAATCAACCCATGTATGATCACCTGTTCCTCTCATTACAGGTACTCCTCTTTTAGCTGATACTGTAGAGCAATTAACACAAACATGATAACCTAATTCTCTTCGTTTTACAGGCATAGACCCACCACATTGGGGACATTCCATCATTTCTAATTTTTCCATTGTTTTTGTTTGATACATATATTAATCTTTAAATAACTTTAATTTTTTGCAAATGTTGTATACTTGTAAAGGGGTTTTTGCTTTATACTTTTTACCCGTTTCTTTATCTTCTATAAACTGATCTTCTTCATTTTCTATTTTAGCTCCATTGACATACCAAAACATTACTTCAGCTATTTGATTTCCATAATGTTCATATACTAAATCTTCCATGGTTTGAAAATATAAATCTTCATACATTATAAGATTTATACCATATTCTGTGAATATTTTTTCAGTACGTTCTTGCATAGATACTAATCTATTCAGTAAAGCCAGAAAAAACTTTTTTTGTTTATTTTCAGCTTTTTTTGGGTTTTCTTCCATTTGAAATTTTAACCCTCCAATAGTAATAGATTTCTTTGATTTTTTATCTTTCATATTTAATTAAATCTTTAGAGTAATCTATTATGTTATTAATTGTAATTTTTAAATTACCCAATTCAAATGTACCTATTTCTCCACTATCCTGTATAATAAGATTTAATTGTTGGATTAATTGAAAATCCTGTTGATTAAAACTATTTCCGTTAATTTCAACTATTATATCTTTTCCACCATTAAACCAAGGTTGTAATGCTTCTTGTAATTGTGGATTAGAATTAATGATATTAACACCTTTTTTATAAACAGGGCTTAATATTGGGTGTTGGTATTCATCATTTTGAATCCAACATCCCCACTTTTTTAAATAATAATTTCTAGCCCTTACAGTCATATCATGAAATTTACTATCAGTGGTTACTTGTTCAATCCCATCAATCCATTTTCCTCCTCTACAAGTTAAATGATATACTAAAGCATCTCTACTTTGAATTAATTTCATATCATTAAGTAAAAATCTATTAAATATATCTGAATCTTCATGGTATGAGTGAAATTCTTCATCATGCATTCCTATTTCTAAAATTTCATTTTTAAAACAAGCCCAAGGAGCAAATATACCATAAGTAACTTGATCTTTTTTTTCTTTTTTAATAGTTTCCACAAACTCATTAAACTCACTTTCTTTAAAATCTTCAGGATACATTCCGAAATCTTTAACTATTTTTTCTTTTCCCTCAGGGTGTAAAGGCGGTTCAATTCTAGTTCCTGAGATAACAGTTTTAGGTTTTAAATGTTTAATTAAATTTTTATCAAATCCCTTTCCCATAAACATATCAGCATGAAACATACAAACTATTTCATTTGAAGCTGCTTTAATACATCTATTATAACCCGCTGCTATACCTTGGGGTTCATTTTTAGGATTAATTAAATATTTTACATTATTATCTTTTAACCATTTTTCAGTTCCATCATTATCTGAGTCTACCCATACAATAATTTCATTATCTAATAATGAGTTTTGTTTAATGCTGTTAATAGAGGATTTTAAGTATCTTAAATTATCCTTACTAGGAATACAAAATGTTATTTTTCCCATGAATATTGTTTTTGGTTTTCTATAAATTCTATTTCTTTATTATGAATTTTTGGGTTTAATAAAATACAATCTTCTTTATATTGTGTGCAAAGAAGTCTATATTTAACATACCCCCAATTTTTTAAAAGTTTAATTACTTTTTGATCTATTTCAGAAGTAGGATAATTTTCTAAAAATATAATTGGTGTGTGTTTTTTAATTGTTTTTTCACCACCTATAAAAGCTTTATATTCAAATCCCTGAACGTCCAATTTTATTAGGTCTAATTTTTTAAGATTTAAACTATCTAAAGTTATAGTTTCTACTATTTCTTCCCCTTCTTGACCATCAGTTAAGCCTCTACCACCCCAATTTATACAATTTTCATTAAATACTTGTTTTTGTAAAGGAGTCATTCTTAAATTGTTAGGTTTGTCTCCTAATCCTAACCTATATTGACTAATAATATTACTTAAACCATTAAGTAGAGAATTAGTTGATAAAACATTAAATATTAAAGGTTGAGGTTCAAAACAATAAACTTTTCCTTCAGATGCTAACTTTGCAAATTGTACACTATGGAATCCAATATTAGCACCTCCATCAACTACAACATAATCGGGTTTAATAAACTGAGAGTAAAAATAATATAAATGGGGTTCCCATACTCCTGTTGTATTAATATTATTACTAATTAAATCTTTTTCAACTAAACAAAATTGACCAAAATTATTTTGTTTAAAATATAATGATATATCTTTCATTGTAATTTATTTATTAATGACTGAACTGAATATTGAAAAATTTTGTTTTTTTCCTCATTTAGAACTCTTTGGGAATCTTTAGTTATGAAAGAAGGAGTAAATGATTTATACATTTCTTTATCTGAGAATTTAAAATCTTGAATAGTTACAATATTTTTAATTCTATATTGGGTTAATTTATTCTGTTTTCTTAGATGTTCTGCCCCTAACATAATGTAAGTATCAATCCCACCATATAAAGTATAATCATCAGGAATACCAAATAATTTTAGTGTTTTTCCGGTGAAAAAATTTCCATGCCCCCCTGCGAATTTAATAGTTGGTGTTGGAAGTAATGAAGGGTCTTGGTTGGGATAAAAATATTCATCGAAATTTGATTCATACCATCCCTTATAACTATAAGGAAGATTCATTTGATCTTCATTTACTAAAACATCCCAACTACTATCCCACATCTTAGGGGTTGAAGGTGTTATAATAAAATGATCAGAACTTTCTCTTACTACTTCAAATGAATCCCATAAAACTTTCCAAAAAGTGTAAGGATAACTTATATCAGGATCCAACCAAAGGTAATGATCCTTTTCTGTTATTATTTCTTCAATATTCTTTTTAAGAGCTTCTGTGGTAGAAGCAACCCCACCTATTCTAGGTTTAATTTCTATTATATCTTCTAGTGTTTTACAACTAATTTCAAAATGTTTTATATAATATTCTTTTGAAAGTTCAGAATTATCCCAATCAAGAATTTTATCATTTAAATTTAAAGTAGGTATTAAAACTATTTCTTTTAATATTTCTTTAGGTAAATGAAGTAAAGTTAATTTATGTAGTCGAGTTTGATGTCTAAATTCACCTATCTCCCAAGGCATTATATGTGTACCTATATAAATCATGTTTTTGGTTTTATATATTGTATAATTTTTTTAATTGTTTTTTTTCTATTTGTATAGGGATACCCTTCATGGTATTATGTAAATTATCTTCATGTATAACCCACCCCCACATAGGATGATCAGTTTCAATAGATGTTGATGGAACATCCCAGTGGGTCATCCCATAAGGAGTTTGAAAGTTATCTATAGTTGTTTTTCTACTCACAAAAGGCCCTCTAGGGAATGGAAAATAATTTAAATTATTATGGTTGGAGTAATCTAAACAAATACCATTTGTTAATGTTATCCATTCATAATATTTTAAATAATGTTTAACAGTTTGATTATAATAAGAACTTACAAAATCATCATTATCTACTCTACTAATATACAATTCATTAATATTATTTTTCCTTTTATCTAAATAAGTTGATTTTATTAAATCAATTTCTTCGTTAGCTGGATTTTTTGTGAAGAAAAAAGTTAAAAATGAGTATTGTTGTGAAAAATCTAATAATTGGGTTTGGTATTCAGTAGGTGTTTTTTCATCACACATTATAAAATTATGATGGTTTTTGTCTATTTGGTTAATAAAAGAAGAAATATAATATTTTTCAAATAGTTTAATCCTTTTTTCCATCCAAGAAGGGTTTCCTTCATATAAAAGACTTATATCTTTTCCTTCAAGGCGTTTATTAAAATTAGTTATAATAATATGATTATCCATTTATTACTTTATTATTTTTAAATACTGGAAATTCTGTTAAATCTCTATACCCATCATTTTCAATTAAATCAAGATTATGTTCTGGGTAGTTTTGTAGTAAACATAAACCTTGTGCTGCTTCTTGGGGCGTCATGTACATATTCCATCCTAGTTGTTCAATAGAATCTTCTTTATAGTATTTTTCACTTCTCCCTTCATATCTTGCTTTTTTAAACCAATCAACTGCCTTTTTATCATCTGTTAATATAATACCTCCTTTGCCAATTCCCAAATGTTTTTTAATATGAAAAGATAAACCCATATAACTTCCGGGTATGTACATATTTGATGTTAATCTTTTAGCAGCATCATATATAGGGTAAGGTTTTAATTGGTAAACTCCAACCCATTGATTAGTCTTTGGAGATTTATCAAATATTACTTCACCCCCAGCATGCATAATGCTCATAGGAACTGATAAGTATGTTTTTGAAGGAATTGTAACTTTAGATACTTTTAAATATTTGCATATCAAAAATAAAGCATTTGTACAACTATCTACAGATACGGCATAAGGAGATCCTGTATATGAAGCTATTTCTTCTTCAAACATTTGTACTATTTTATAGGGGTTATGTTTTTTTATTGGCATTTTGGGAAGTTATATAAGTTAATAATTCATTTTTTGGAATATTCATTAATAAATCTATAATGCTTACACTATGGTCAAATTGAGATGTATTACGTTTATATTTTAAATAAGGACCATAGCTTTTAAATATAAGTTCTATATTATTATCTTTAAATAAATGCTCATTACCAGATAGATATCCTTTTGCCGCAGGTCCTGAAAGATAAGAACTAGATTTTAGTTGAATGTTAAGATTAACTAATCTATCAATTCTACCTTCTTCTAATGTAAATTCTGAAGAATCCTTAAAAATTGTTTTAATTCCTATATATTTAGAAATTACTTTAATTAAAGTTTGATTAAATTGAGATAAATATTCCCACTTTTTATCTAAATAATAAGGTGATAATAAATCTAATATTTGACTACTATATGGAGATTTAGAATAACACTGAGTTATAGTTTTAAAATGGGATTTTAAGATATCTGGATTTTGGATTTTTGTTTCTGATATTTTTAATTTAGTGTATTTTTTATTAATTGGGATTGAAACCCAAAATAAACCATTAGAGTTTAAAAGTCTATTTCTATTCCTCCAATCATTTTTAGTATATTGAACCTCATCATAAAAACAAAATACATCTACATCATTAATAAGTTCAAAATACCCTTTCCAAGGGATATAATTAGATTGTAATACTGCTACCTTCATTTTATATGAGTTTTAATTTATTGGATAATACTTTCATAGGATTTCCTATAACATTTGAATTATTAGGAATATTTTTTGTTATTAAAGACCCGGCTCCAACTACTACATTATCACCAATTTTTATACCATTTGATATTATAGTTCCAGTTCCTAAAAAACATCCTTCTCCTATTTCTACATTACCTGAGATAGTCACACCTGGACTTATGTAAGAACCTATTCCTATAGTAGAGTTATGAGATATAGTTACAGAATTATTTATTAAAACCCCAGGATAAATTGTAACCTCTTTATCAATATTACACATAGGATATATAACAACACCTTTTTTTATATTTGATAAAGGAGAAATATAACTGCTAGGATGAATAATATTTTTAAAAGAACCATAATTATTTATTATTTCTTTAATTATCTTTACTTTCTTTTTTAAATGAAGATAGCCTATCCCTATAACCCAATCAAAATCAGAATAATACTCTGAATAAGAATTAAAAGAATAATGGTTTAAATCGTTTAGGTTAATATTATCATCAAACTTAATAATATTTTTTTCATTAATATTAAGAAAATTAAGGAATTGATAAGAAAGATCACCCCACCCTAAAAATGATATATTTTTATTTGTATGCAATGAATCCTATATATTTAAATAAATTCCTAGATATTGGAAGAGATTTTGTTAAACAATTATGTATTGTTTCAGCTTGTTTAAATCTTTTTTCTTTTTTTATATTTTTATTGTTTATTAGATGAGATTGACCTATAAACCAATGATAAATAAATTGAATATTTTTAAACCCTACACTTTCTAATTGGGATTTTAATAACTCTTCTCTAAGACCACCTTCAATATGTTTTTGAAATTCTGCCTTAGTAAATGTTGATTTTTTTACACCAAATTGAGCTTCTATTTCTTCATCTTTAGAATATATTGCTTTTATTTCCCTATCTATAGTTGGATCATATTTCCCTTGAGGGTTTAATTTTTTAATTTCATCCCAAAAATAAGCATTTGGACTCAAATCAGCATAAAATACACCTCCAGATTTTAAAGAATTATAACAATTTTTAAATGTAGGTATCATATCATATAAATGATCTAAAAAAGTATAGGCTGTTGCTAAATCATAATATTCATTTTTTAGGTTTACTGTACCAGTGTCTGAATTTATTAAATCAAGTTTTAAATTGGTATTTAGAGGTTTTTTTACTTTATCTAACATTAGTTGTGTTACATCTACCCCAGTTATTTCTTTAGCAAATGGAGCTAATATATCAATCATAAAGCCGGTACCACATCCTAAATCTAAGACTTTTTCAAAACTAGTATCTTTGTAAATCTTTTCAATCTGATCTAATACTCTTTTAATACTTTCTGGTTTGAAATGAGGTTCTACCGTATTGTAATCATCAGCCATAGCAGAATGGACTTCTATATTTGCCTCAATAGCTTCTTTATATTTATTGTCTATCATTTTATATTTTTATTCTATTTCTTGTTTAAATTTTCTTTGTTCTTTAGGCAGGTAATATTCATCATAATTAGCAGGAATTTGAGAATAAAAACCTAATTTTTGTTTAGCATTCTCAGATAAATTTAAATTTTTGATATTAGCCATAGCCCTAGGGATATCAATTCTTTGCTTCATCCAAGGTCGTACCATATTAATTGTTAAAGCATGTCTCCAATTTTTTGTATAATTTATATTCCCACAATGCCATAATCTAGCATTAAAAAAACAAACAGACCCTGCTTTTTCTATTAATCTAAATGAATCTTTTTGAAATGTTTTTTTAGTAGGGGGTGATTTTTGAGTTTGGGAAAAAGGTAAAAAACTAGTAGCCCCATTTTTTTCAGTAAAATCATCTAATAAAATAGTAGCTCCTAAATTTGTAATATAATTAGGTATAATTCTAGGACAGTCTACATGAATTCTACTACTGTAGTTAGTTTTATTAGGGGGCATAGAGGAAGATGTATATGCATATACTATGCACCCTTTTCCTAAAATTGTTTCAAATGGGTTTATAAATAAGGGAAAATCAAATATGTCACTAAATATTTTATGGTATAAAGAACATAATAAAACCATACCATAATCTTTATAATTTTTGTTTTTATGATATAAGCTCTCTTTATGTATTGCTTTCTCTAATTCTAATTTTGCTTTATTTATGTACTCAGGAGGAAGTACATTCTTTATAATACTGTATCCTTGGGTTTCAATTTCTTCTTTAAATTTTATTAACATACTATTTTCCATTTTTCCAATAATTTAAATTTAAAAATTCTTCCCCAATAAAAAGTTTTTTAGTGTTTTCAGCAATTTCAGGTCTTACTTTTCCTATATACTTAGATTCTTCTATAATTAATTCTAATAAATGTTCTAAATTTTTATATTCCGTAAAACCAGGAAGTGGAGATTGACCCTTACCTATAGTTTTCCTCCCCATATGGCTTAATTCCCACATAGAAGTATTTCCCCCTCTTTCATTAGGTTTTACATATACAAAACAATCATTATAGTACTTTTTTATAAGTTGATTCTGAGGGAGGGTAGAATTTTCATTTTGGATAACCCATTTAACTCTATCTTTCCCAAATACTTGAACTAAAGGAGAAACTATTTCATTATACTTGTAATAGTCTGGTCTGGGGAAACTTGGTCTTCCCATATAAACATATATATTTTCTCCTAAGGGAGATGGATTAAAAAGGGAATAATCTTTTACTTCTAGATAAAATATTTTATGGGGAATATTATATGAACTTAAAACCTCTACCATATGTCCAGGTGTAGCAAATGTAAAAGTGTTTCCTTTGTCTATTTCTTTTTTAACTAAATTTAATTGTGGGGGGTGCATGTCATTTCCTCCCCATATTACCATTTTAGGGCCCTTATGCCCTAAAAACACATTAACATCATCTTGCCCATACATTCCAAAAAATACTAAAGGTGCGTTAATATCATGGTAATCGTTCAATTCCCACTTATTGTTAAATTTTTCCTTAAAATCTACTAAAGCGGGGGAAAGGTAAGATTGTGTAAAATCTTTTTTCATAAAGTATCGTAATAGTCATTTTGTTTCTCTTGCCTTTCTATTGTCTTTTCATGAGTTAGACAGGTAGCATAGGTACAAGGCATTTCTCCATACATTTCATAATTAACTAACACCTCATGTACCTTATTTTTCCATACTATTTTTTTATTATTTTTATATATTCTGTACTGCCAATCAGGAAAATTAATATGACCTTCACCATTAACATTCCAATTCCATTTTTTAATATGTTCTATTGTTAATCCTTTTACAGTATTAATTCTTGAAACTTTAAATACCTCTATTTCAGGGTTATTTTCTAATATTGAAGGTAAATGTTCTGGGAATTTTTCATCAATCATTTCATCAGCATCTATCTGAAATATAAATTCCTTAGTACATTTTTGGGTAAGAATATTTTTCATTTCTGCAAAATGTCCTTTAAATTTATTTTCAAAAACATTAATTCCCTTTTGAGAATCTAAATATTCTTTAACTTCTTTAGTACCATTTGCAGAATCGTATAAAACAACAATTTCATCTCCTTTGTTTATTATTTTTTGTAAATGAGAAATTAACCTTTTAATTTCTGTATGTTCATTACAAACAGGAATTGCATAACTTATATTCATAATGTATTAATTTTTTAACTAGGTAATACCCCAATATACGAAAGAGCATCCATAAAATCACGTTCCTCAAATTGTTTCATTGTAGTCATGTCCATTCTATGTTTGTAATATTGGTCTTTTTTTCCTGGGATAGGGTATTTTAATTTTTCTTCTTCTGTTACTTCTACTGCTTTAACAGCTGCCCATTTCCAATTTTCAGTTGTAGACCCATTTGCAAATACCATTCCTTGAGTAGGTAAATTTACTGTTGAGGGAAACCATACTTGACCTGTTTTATCTTCATGTCTAAGATCTTTATATAGTTCTGGGAGTACTTCAAGTTGATCATCCATTATTTCTTCTCCTTCTCTCATTAAACTATTGGATTGGAAACCACAACCATAACAAAAATAATTATTTATATTTTCATTTACTTCAGTTACATAACATGCATCTGAGCCGCATCTAGGACATATAGCTAATTTATCTGAATTCATGATTCTACTTTTTTAAGTTTTGGAAGAGTTAATTTAGGTAATTTTATCTCTGCTTTTTTAGGAGTAGCTTTAATATTTAATTCATCTAAAATTTCTTCAAATTTATCTTTCATTTTAGTATAACTAAAATTTTCTTTAGCATAATTGCCTTGTTGTTTAGCTTTAACAACCCAATTTTTATAATTTTTATACATATCTTTTAATGCTTTATTTAAAGCGATAATATCAACATCAAACCATTTTGAGCCTTGTATTAACCATTTATTTTGAGCACTTGGATGGACATCACCTAAAGTACCAGGTAATAAAACACTCATATCATTTTTTAAAAAATCTATATGCCCTGACCAACTTGTGGTTATTATTGGTTTTTTAGTTTGGGTAAATTCAAGTAATGGTCTACCAAATCCTTCTCCTTTAGTTGTATTAACCATACATTTTATTTTAGGATGGTTATATAATTCATTCATTTCTTCGTTAGTAAGATCTCCATGTACTAAATAAATTTTAGGTAATTTACCTTTTACTTGAGATTTAATATTCTTTATTCTTTTAAGAATCTGGTACTTATCCATATAGGATGAGTTACCACCTGTTGTCTTTAATATTAGAGCAGGTTGAGTTTGTTTATTTTTAAATGTTTCTAAAAATGATTTTACTAATACTCCTACATTTTTTCTATCATGTCCGAAATCCCCTTGCATCCAATGTCCTACAAATAGAAAACAAAATGATTCTTTAATTTCAGGTAAATCTAATATTTCATTTGTTTTTTTATAAGTATCTTCATCAAATCCTTCAAATAAAACATCTGTTTTAGTATTAGGATTAAATTCGATTTGTTCAATTATTTGTTGAGTTTTTTCATCTCTTTTTTCAAATTTAGTTTCTTTTAAAACATTAATTGAATGGTTAGATGAACCTAATATTAAATTCATTCTCCCACAACCTTGTATCCAATCAGCAGGAGCAACAGTAGATTCAATACCAGCAGTCATTCCTATATTATAATGACCTTGTGGCATAAATTCGTTTGGAATTGTTATCTGCATCCAAATATCTGGTTTTTCCACAGGTTGGTTTGGTTGAGGTTGGAAAAAATGCTTTAACATAAATGTCCATTCCTCATGTTCTTCTAAAAATCCCCAAGCGGTATCTCCCCATCTTTGTGGTAATATTTTTACATCGTATTTATCCATTTCAATAATAGCTTTTACTACGTCTCTTGATCTTGCTCCATAACCCGAATAGGTATCTATTGGACAACTTATAAAAAATGTTGGTTTCATATTAATATACTAAATTATGTGTTTGTATTCTATTTTGGCTAAGATCTTCATCTGTATCTATTACTTCAAAAACTTCTCTTGGCTCCCAAGTATTAAATAATTCATCTATAGCTTCTATTACTCTTTTACCTTGATGTTGAGAAGTAAATCCTGCTTCTTCACTTAAGCACCATTCTCTAGCTTTAGCACCTATTTCTTTTCTTTTTTCTCTTCCTAAATCATATACTTCTCTTATTCTATCAGCTGCATCTTCAGCTTTACATCGGTCATCCCAAATGTAAGGTGTAACAGGTGATCCTTGAATTGATCTAGAAGTTGGGTAAACTGGAAATGCCCATTCACCATGTTTTTTATATTTTCCTGTATTATTAGAAGGTACTTCAGGTGATGGTGTAAACCATTTTCCATTTTCATCTTCAAATCTCATTTGATCTTGCATTCCACCAGTTGTATTAGCTATAATAGGGTTACCTGCTAGCATTGCTTCAGTTAATGTTAACCCCCATCCTTCATTAGAAGTTAAAAGAATTTGACAATCAGTTGAATTATACATTTTGTTTAAATCTTCATTGGGGAGTTTGCTAGTTGAAAATATTAAAGCATTGGGATAGTCTTCAAATAATAATTCTTTAATAACTATTAAATCTGTACCTGCTTGATGAGTTACTTCTGTATGTAATATAAATCTACACTTATCTGCTTTTTCTTTAGGCAATCCATCTAAAAACATTTTAAATGCCCACATTGTATCAGGAATTTGTTTTCTTCTAATATTCCTAGAATTAAAAAATAAAGAAAAATCTACTTCATCCCCCTGAAATAATTTTTTTCTAAATTCACTAACATCATCTAAAGGTTTATAAATATTAGGATTTAAACCATGAGGGATGTATTTAGTAATTTTATTTTTAGCTTTATCACCTAATACAATTCTATTTATGTTTACGGTTTGTTTTGATATACCCATTAATAAGTCACATGATTCATAAAATTCTCTATTATATAAAGGAGCAGGATAATCATCCCAAATGTTAAGATATATAATAGGAATTTCTTTTCTAATTTCATTTTCAATATTAAATAACCACATGAAATATCTTGGATCTGTAATAATAAAAAGAGCATCAGGTTTTTCTATTTTAATCATTTGTCTAATCATACTAGTATCACCATATCCATCTATAGGATATAACCTAATATCAGTATCATCTAAACCTGTAATTTTATTTATCTCATTAGATAAATCAAACTTTTTACCTTTATCTGGGTGTTGAATTGCTCCTGCCATTTGAACCCAATTAAAATGTTGGGCTGTGTGAACCACTATTTCTTTAGCTACTGTTGCTACACCTGATGGTACTCTTATGTCATCACTTATTAAGAGTATCTTCTTCCTTTTATCTTTAGGAAGATACTTAAAATCTTTATTCATGTGTTTTAATTTTTACAACTCAAGGTTGTTGTGATTGTTAATTGTTTTTCTAAAATCATCATCTGTAAGATACAAATGAATAGCACGGTCGGCAAGTTTCTGGAAGGAAAATTTACGTTTTACGCACTCTATTTTAAAATCTTGAAATAAATCACTTTGAATTTTAACACTAGTTAGTGTTTTTTCTTTTTTATTACTCATAATCTTTAATTTAATATAACTTTTTTATATCTATACATACGTATTCTTTTAAAAAGATGCACCTAACCCGCATAACTGTTTATCTTCTTTGTAGGTGCAAAATGTGCAATTCCATTTTGATGGGTTAGGATGCATTGTCTTTGTTGTATGTTTATTTTCTATGAAACATTCGCTCATAAATTCTTCTATTGCTTTAGTTGCCCTACTAGTTTTTATTTTACCTGAAGGTGGAGAGTACATTTGGAATCGTTTCTGTGGGAAATCTCCTTCTTCGTATACTTTCCTTCTTGTAATGAAAAACTCAATATCAATATTTTCTATTGGGACTCCAAATTGTTCTGCAAAATATTTTTTGTATAGTATAAGTTGGAATTGTTTGTCTTCATCATCTTTAACATATTTTAGTTTCCAACCATTAGTAGATGTTTTAATATCTATTATTTTAAATTTATCTAGTTTTTCATTATACATTACAATGTCTAGATAACCCATGAATAAAACATTAGGATTATACTTTACAGGAGGCATTAATATAGGTGTTTCTATTCCTACTAAATGCCAACCTCGTTTTGAAAAATATTTACCCCTGTGTTTTTTTAGGTAATTTAATATTTCAACTCCATCTTGGTAAAATTCACTTAATTCACCTGCACTAGAAAAATGTTGATTTTTATTTTTCTTATATTCATCTTGGTAATGTGCTCTAAGTTGGTCTTTAAGCATTTCATTGATATCTTCTCTATCAGCTGCTGCTGCAGTTGTTTCATACATTGTTTGAATATAATGTTGAAATGCTTCATGTAATGCTTTCCCAAATACTGTGTGAATACTAGGTTTATATACTTTATGGCCATCTCTATATTGTAATGCCCATTGTTTAGGACATTTCTTCCACATTGTATATTGTGAATATGAAATATTCTTTTGATAAGAATAATCTAATTCTCTTTTAGGAGATAATTGTATCTCTTTTACTATTGCAGGTGTTTTAGCCATTTATTTTTTCCACTTATCACGTCCTACTAGTAAACCAATTATACCATAATTAGCTACGTCTATAAACGTGTCTTCCATTCCTTCACCTTTAACAAAATTTCTACCA
>Ga0181418_1000441_pt1 | contig 13921 bp, 17 predicted proteins | sample 41SPOviralmetaG_FD_130143 | JGI IMG/M metagenome (GOLD analysis project Ga0181418, IMG submission 130143) | Marine viral communities from the oligotrophic San Pedro Time Series (SPOT) site, San Pedro Channel, CA, USA - 41 SPOT_SRF_2013-03-13 | ecosystem: Environmental > Aquatic > Marine > Strait...
ATTCGCTTCAGATACATACGGATCATTAAATGTCACGCACCCACGAATAAGAATTGGAGAAAATGTGGACGGTTCCGAATCGTGGCATGGAATGGTATCTAACTTTAAACTCTACTCGGTCGCACTCGAACCCTCGGAGGTCCAAAAGTTGTACCGGTTGGGCCGAACCGGGCGGTCCATGGTCATCAGCGACACGGCCGTCGGGATCGGGAAAGTCCCTGAAGCTCAGTTGGATGTGAGGGGAAACATCAATTCTGATGGTATAATGACCAATAAAAACTATATGTTTTGGGCCACTGGACCCACAACAGTAAATCTTCAGAATGACCATCCAACGACGTCTATAAAAGCAGATTTCAGTCGTTTAGAATTTGATCTAGGTGGTGGATTTGATACGAGTACTAAGACATATACCATACCGTGTTCGGGATATTGGGAATTTGATTATTGTTTATTGGCAAGAAACCGAGATACAGGTAGCCAATACGTGATGGGAACATGGTACATAAATGGAGCTACATATGATCATCGGACGTTTGTGTATTTTACTGGTCAGGGGGGTGGATCTCAAGAATCCAACCTTATTGGTAAAATTGTAGGGTATTGGCCTGCTGGTACCACGGTAGCGGTTCGTATTAGCCAAAATACAGGTAACACGGATGTATACATGTATTACGTTTACTCATCCTTTTACGGAAAATTGTTACATTAAAATGTCCATTTAATATAGATGGCAGAATTTGCACTTATAGACCTTACAATAGATCAAACGTGGAAGATTCTCCGCCAAGAACGCAACAGACGCCTCGCCGAGGTGGATTGGATGTTCTCGGGGGATTATAAGATTGATCCAGAAATATATCAAGATTGGCTTGTATACCGTAAAGCTTTACGTGACCTTCCGTCTACGACAGGGGATCCAGCGAACCCCACTTGGCCAGAGAAACCTGCTACAGACACCGGGCGAACAGTAGATTATTACGAACGTGACACTCAATCAACTAAGATAATTCTTCTTCAGAATGTTGTAAACAGTCTATTGAAGAGGATAGAAAATTTAGAGAATCCGTAAAAATAAACTCTCTATATAATATAAAATGTCTGGTGGTATCGCTCAGCTCGTGGCCGTCGGTGCTCAGGATGCACACCTCGTCGGCGATCCGGAAGTCAGTTTCTTCCGCTCTACCTACAAGCGTCACACGAATTTTTCCCAAACTGTCGAACGTCAAGTCATCCAGGGCAACCTTTCCCAAGGTGGTATGTCCTCGGTTCGTTTCGAACGCAAGGGTGATCTCTTGGGTTACGTGTACTTGACCTCCATCGCATCCAACGCGACGGAAAACCTTGATTGGTCCACCGTGATCGATAAGGTTGAACTCTTGGTCGGTGGTCAAGTCATCGATGAACAAGATGTCTTCTTCACGGACAACATCGCTCCAGACCTCTTGGCGACTGGTCTCGCTAAGTCTGCGGCGGGTTCTCTTTACAATGGTGGTTCTTCCAAGTTCTACCCGCTCAGATTCAGCTTCTGTGAAAACTGGCAGTCGGCTCTCCCGTTGGTTGCCCTTCAGTACCACGATGTAGAACTTCGCATTCGCTGGGCGTCGAACGCCAATGTTGATAGCTCTGCTCGTCGCATCGAGTGCTACGCGAACTACGTGTACCTCGACACGGCTGAACGTGAAATGTTGGCCCGCGAACCGCAACAAATCTTGATCACACAAGTTCAAAAGGCCACGGCCTCTTTGTCCAAGGTGCAAGAACTCAACTTCAACCACCCGGTCAAGTATTTGGCGGCGTCCAACGTTGAGGCCGACAGTGTTCACACGATTGGTAACCGCATCAAGCTCCAAATCAACGGTACGGATGTCACGGACTTCAAGTTCGCCGATCCGCACTACAGCATGGTTTCGTCCTACTACCACATGCCGCACTCCGATGGTACCAACAAGGACAGCCTCTACGCTTTCCCGTTCTGCCTCGACACGTCCAAGTTGCAACCGACCGGTACCCTCAATTTCTCTCGTCTCGATTCCGCTCGTCTCGTGAGCGAAACGAACGACTTCAAGGATAACATTTACGCTGTGAACTACAACATCCTCCGTGTTGAAAACGGTATGGGTGGCCTCATGTACTCGAACTAATTTCTCTTAAATATACGTCATTAAAACATAATACAATGTCTGACCAATCATTATATTATGTTGACTACTAGTAAAAATGAACTTCTGGTTGATTGTCTTTTTAATTGGAGCTGTCTTTGTCTTGACCTACAATCCAAAGTCCAGGACACTCGAAAAGATTGTCCAGGTGCCTTCCAGAGAAGCTCAGTGTGAAGCCGAGCGTTACCAAAGACTTCAATTTATTGAAGCTGAGCACGCCTGTCCAGAAAAGGGTAAGACCAAAATGGGTGCAATTATTTCTGCTTAAAAGTTTTGATCTATAATTACACATAAAGATGCTTTCTTTTGACCGCGAAACCATGATGATTGTAGGCCTTATCGTTTGTCTCGGTGTCGTCGCCTACATGTTTAACGACATGCGACGTACCAAGGAAGACGTGAATGCCGTCAAAACGTTTTCTTTGAATTTGATGAAGAACCTTACGATCGAACACGTCGAACCGGAAACTCCTCAGCCGAAGCAAGAAGTTGCGCCGCCCACTGAGGAGAAAAAGGAAGAATAAACATATCCACTTATTATAACTTGCTAAATGAGCAATGAAAAAATACAAAGCAATAGCGATCCCAGTCACGTTTGAGGGTGACCGGCCCCGATTTCTCACGGTGAGAGATCGGAGATTTAAGGATTGGATTTTTGTCACAGGTGGATGTAGACGTCGAGAAATTTTCAATCCTTTACGATGTGCCCTCAGAGAGTTAGAAGAAGAGACCCGTGGTGTTGTGGCTCTTAAAAAAGGAGAATATACGGAATTTAATTTTACAGTTAAAGAAAATGCAACGACCGATTTGGTATACAACGTGTTTGTCTTTTTTGTAAATTACAAAAGACCTGAGCAATTGGATATGATTAAAAAATTCAATGATGAAAAAATGAAAACCAATTTGAAAAAGATTAACAAGGAACCAATAAAGAAGACATTCGATGAGAATGACTTCATGAGCTTCGATACTCTCGAAGAGTTTAATGTTAGAAAGAGGTGGGACCTCATAATAAAAAATGTAATACAAAATCCAGAATTTTATTCGTGTGTCACTTCGCTTAATAGAAAAACATTTTCTATAAAATAGAATGAAGTCAAAGACTTACATCTTAAAACAAATCAGAGATCTTCTTGTTGATAACAAGGCTTACAGTGAACGTAGAGCAGAACAATACATTGAGAATGTAAAGACTAAGACAGTCTACGAGCTTCTTGTTATTAAAAAGGAATTAGCTTCAGAAAGAAAAGAGCATCACGATGTGTCTTGTATGCGGTCGATAACATATGACTCCCATCAAGATGATTAAAAGAATGACTCTCTAAAATGGTAAGTATGTTTAAGGCATGGTGTTCTAAAAACAAATTCACAAAGGGTGAAAAGCAGAACCGCTCACACGTTCTCATGAATGGTGGTTCGCTTTACATCCCACATGACCGGGTCGGTGAATTTTGTGACGAGTACATCAAGGCTGTGACGAAAAAGGAAAAGTTGTATCTCGTGGAACAAAAAACGCCGACGTACAACTTCTTCTTAGATATTGATTACAAAGATGAAGATGCCATGCAACTCGACTATCTTCAAAAATTGTGTCGGATCATTTGTGACAAAGTAAAAATGTATGGTGGTCGTGATTGTCTCATATGCGTTTCAAAACCCAAAGAAGTCGATGACGGACTCATCAAAACAGGTGTTCATTTAAACTGGTCAAATTTTGTTGTCGATCAAGAAGGTGCCAACAACCTTAGAGATCACGTCATCGCGACTCTGATTTCGGTGTTCAAAAATAAAAATTGGAATCAAATTATTGATAATTCTGTCTACGGTGACACAAAAAAACGAACAGCCGGGAGTGGGTTTCGGATGCCATGGTCATACAAGAAGGGAAAGCATATCGCATGTCAGGGACAAGGATGTTCGGAGTGTGACAATACCGGAAAGATTACCGAACCCCCGTATCTTCCAATCTTCAAATATGTATATGGACATGTCATGTGTCGTATGGATACACTGTCACAAGATCCATCGGTTGATATTCTAAAAGACTCCATTGTTCGGACAGACGTGACAGAAGTTACAACTGTTCCAGCGATCGATGGTAACAAGAAGAACGAAGGGTCGTTTACCGAAGCTCAAATGAAAGATGAGTTTATGGATGACGAAGCTCGGGCCTACTTGGAAACATTTATTCGTCAAAACATGGAAGGTCAAGAAGATGCGAGGATTACGAAAATGTTTCATCATAAAAATCAATTCTTAGTATCCACAACTTCAAAGTATTGTGAAAATCTTAGAAGATCGCACAACTCAAATCATATCTGGTTTCACTTGATCGGTAAGACCATCACTCAGAAATGTTTTTGTAGATGTGAAACCATCAGGGGGCGATTCCATGGGTTTTGTGCAGACTTCAGGGGACGTGCACACACGTTAAACGATACGATCGTTTCCAAGTTGTATCCAGATGTAAAACCTCCAGTCAGACCTAAAACACCACCACAGAAAGCTCCAGTTGAAACAGACAAAGCTGTCGAAACTCTTAATGCATACATCAATAAATGTATATGCCCGGCAAAAATTATCAAGATTACAAAGAACAAGACAAAGTATATAGCCGACGCTGAAATGACAGAGTGTGACTATGGACACAGGACTACTTGTCAGTTTATCATTGACAAGTCAGGCATAGAATTGAAATGTCCAGATTGTAAAGATCAAACTCACAGGAAGAATATACTCAACACAAAAACAAGGGAAATTTTATTTCCGACTAAAAAATAAGATGTCGGTCGTATTGTTTGCAGCAGCTGCATATCTTACAAGAATGCTGACACAGAAGGATATACAAGTTGATAAACTTGATGATCTTCTTAAAAAGGCACACCAATACTCAGGCCTAGATAAAGAGAATTTTTATGGATTTGTCACAAACTTTAACATGTTCAAAGAATGGATTCACGACGTGGAACTCGCCACACAGTTTCTTTATAAAGCGTTAGAACATCTTGAAAACATCGGTCTCATGACAGAATTCCAGGAAGAAATCAGCGAACTAGCTAAAATAGTCGGTTATTTCGGTGAAAAAGAGATTATGAACACCGCAATCAACAAAAACACCGCGTTCCACCCGAAATACTTAAACAATAGACTATAGTAGAACGATGATTTCCAGATCTGGTCGTGTTATTAAGAAGCCTGAAATATACACTCCCAAAGAAAAGGTTGAAGATGATTACGGCGATGATGAGTACGACACGGAAGATGATGGGAGTGACATAGAAACCGATGATGAATACTATTCAGACGATGAGAGTGATTATGACGACGCCGAGGATACAGACGAGAATGGAAATTTGAAAGATTTTGTCGTCGACGATGAAGATGACGAAGATGAGGAATTTTAAGCTTAAAAAAATCAAAGTAATTATAAAAAATGGAGGCTGACATTGGCAACCCCATTGAATTTGATAAAGAGCTTAAGATGCAAGATGATCAAGAACCAGAACAAGAATACTACCACCATCAGCAACAACAACCCATGATGTATCCACAAATGATGATGTATCCGGAACAACAACCACAAAAAAACAATGATATCTTTGCTAACATTGATAAGTCAACATGGATCATTGGTTTTGTTGTTTTTCTTCTTGGCTTTTTTATGGGTAAGACTATGCAACCCGTGATTCTTAGGCCTGGATAAGAGGATAACCGTAAATCCAATCGGTATGTTCATGGGGAAAATCCCCGACAAACTCACCAGTTGAACCACGCTTCCTTTCAGTAAAATACGCACGACTCGTGATCAGAGGATCCTTGAGTTGTGCAGCTAAAACTTCCGATGCTGTATTCATCTTCTTTTTGACAATTTCAGGTGATGTGAAAAAGAAGATCGCAACCACGAACACAATCAATAATGTAATTATGTTGAGCAATACACTGAACATATTTAATACTTACCTATATTTTTCTTACGCCTCGGCCTCCTTCGGGGCCTCCTCACTGGTAACCTCGGCCTCCCCTTCTTCCTTTTGTTCCTCGATCGTCGCATCCGTGCTGGAAGCTTCACGCTGCTTACGTCTCTCTTCGACTTCAGTTGCAACAATTGTGTCAGCTTCCTTGACCAGTTCTTCCATCGGAGCGTCCGGCTTTTCCTTCTTGAGACGCTCCAAGACTTCAGCCGGATGGCTAATCGGGGCTTCGTCCGGCTTGTTGTAATACTTGGAGTTCTCATCACCCGGCTTGATGTAAGTCGACTTCGCTTCCATCATGTCACGCTTACGTTCTCCGAACATCTTCGCAGCCATGGCTTGGTTTTCCTTGTATCCAGACATAATTTCTTCAAGTTTTTCGTTGGTGTAATGAACATCCTCAATCTTTTCCGTATCCGGAGGAATCAACAACCACTTGTACATGTCGACCACATAAATGTCAAAGGTTGCATCCTCCTTTTGAAGACGCTTCGCGTGGTTTGCAGCTTCTTCACGCGTGTTGAAGCAACCCCGGATCTTAATTCCAAACTTGTCGTTCTTTTGTGGTGCTTCCGGTCCAATGACCGAAAGGCATGCGTAGAGTTGACCCGGGATAGTGGTGTAATCTTGTTCAAGAGAAGCCATTATATAGCTATACTTACATCAAAAACTTTAAGCCTTTTCAAACTTAAGTGGATTAAGAACAATCGTCGATATTAAGACATGGAAGAAATACGCCGAGCTCACAACACTTACAAGCGTGATCTCATCCAAGGTGTGACCCGTGAAGGGGGTCAAATATTGGATGTAGGATGTGGCTGTGGTGGTGATCTTCAAAAATGGAGACATGCGGGTGCAAACATAAGTATGTGTGATCCAAGTGAACAGTCTCTCGAAGAAGCAAAGAGTCGGGCTCGCAATCTCAAGATGCATGTCAACTTTTATCACGGAGATATATTTGTGTGCCCGAATAGAAGATATGATATTATATGTTTCAATTTTTCATTACATTACATCTTCGCGTCAGAAAAGTTATTCAGAGACTCGATCAGAGAAATCAGAAATAGAATGAAACCGGGTGGCAAACTTATCGGGATCATACCAGATTCTGAAAGTATACTTTACAATACACCAATTCAAGATAATCTTGGAAACTTTTTCAAATTGAGAAACCATGGTAACGGTGGTTTCGGTGAAAAACTATTTGTAGAACTTGTCGATACACCGTACTACGCAGATGGTCCAAAGTCTGAACCGGTTGCATACAAAGACGTGCTCATTCATACTTTAGAAAATTCAGGTTTCAAGTTGAACACTTGGGAAGCTTTGACGGGGAGTCATATATCCAGGTTGTACAGTAAATTTATATTTACATATAGAAAATGATCACGTGGATCATACTTTTCGTCATCAACTTGTACATACTAATGACGACCAAGGACCCCGAAAAACTCAGGGTGGTCAAAGAAAAGTATCAAATTCTTCGCGAAAATTTGAAGGGTACAGAATTTGAAAAATTGAGCAAATGTATTTTGATCACAGGTCATCACACTCTTAATGGCACGGTTGGATACAATGTCAATAAAGGCTATGAGATTGGTCTGTGTTTGGATGGCGAACCAAATGAAATCTTCCATGTGCTCATACACGAACTAGCTCACTGCACAGTCGATGAATATCATCACACTGAACAATACTGGGAAAACTACAAGAAACTCAGAGACATGTGTATCCGATTAAACATTTATGAACAGATACCCAACGAGACACCTTTCTGTGGCATGCACATCCAGGACAAATAATCTGTGTATACTCCAAATGAAGACACCAGCTGGAACAGTTACCACAGCGGTTCTCATGTGGGTGGTTGTCTATGCGATGACCATGGCTCCAATGTACACGAGAAACTACTGGTTGAATCTGTCTCTCATGACTCTTATCATTCCTAACATTCTTAGAATTATTGTTGGTCAAGTCCCTCAATTGGCGGTCGATCGAGGATTCTTCTTTTCTTCAACGATCATTGCGTTTATCGCGGTTGAAATGTTGACCCGAGTTGTCAAGACTCTTAAGTCTCAGATCAAAGAATACGGCGAAAATAGAAGAAGAAGTTTAGAAATTAGTCTTCTTTTTCTAGCTGCGTTCATATTCGGAACGGTTGTGACCTATGTACTGGGTGTGGATAATTCCATCTACAGTAACATGGGTTGGGAGCAATAAGTTTACGCCTTAATCACATAAGATTGACCAGCGTAGAAAATGACCGACGCCACAAGTCCCGTCGCCGCAAGGCCGATGAGGCTTCGACGGCCCGCATCATTCAAGAATTGCGGGACCATGGTCGCGAGTTTTTCTTGGACCGGTGCGCTAATGGCAGCAGCCGTGCACGCGGCGACGAATAAAGATTGCATTTGTTGATCCGTCAAGTTAAACGGATTCTTTGACTCCGGAGCAGAGACTTGCACTTGCTGGGGAGCCGGAGCCGGAGCCGGAATAGCCATCGCCATTTGTTGTTGCATCGGCATCACCATTTGTTGTTGCATCGGCATTTGCTGTTGCATTTCCATCGGTTCGGTTTGACCCATCAATTCGGCAATAGGCGTAGAGTCCATCGTTTCTTTATTTTGACTGACATTTTTTTCAGTATCTTGTGACACGAATGCAGTAGATGAGTTAAGTTGAACCATCCCATCAGAGTTGTCTGCAAGATTCATAGTACGGATGTCCGACATTTAGTATGTATTCATGTTTTTTAAGGAAAAATATTCACGCACGTCCTGACTATTTCTTCTTTGTAATTTTAAGTGCTGTTTTCTTTGTTGCCTTTTTAGCATCCACTTCCTGTTGTTCGAGATAATTTGGGTTATAAGTCTTTTTGTGCATGGCCCAGAGTTGAGGACTCCCGACCTTGAAACCTTTTCGAATTGTAGCCTTGTACCAAAACACACAATCTTGTATCTTGTTAGATTTTACTGTGTTATCTAACACGAGACACTCATAGTTTTCCGTACATGCATCCATCACCTTACAAAACATATCAAACGAAGGAAAGATTCCAAAAAACGACTTATAAAGCTTTTCTCTGTTTTGTATGATGTTTTCTCTGAGTATAAATACATAATCCACATTGGCGCGCAATGCCGGTGGGAGGTCCATTACATACTGCATCGTCAACATAAAGAATATGTTAAAGTGTCGACCATTCATAAAACATTGTCGAATACGAGTTTCTTTTATAAACTTTGAATCGTACATACAGTCGTCCAGAAGGATGAATGCACCGTTTGTTCTGTTTTTACCCTTGGTACCAACAAGCTTTCTCTGTCTAGTTAACACGCGGTCTACCGCCTCACCGTCGTAATCTCCATACACACAAATGTCTGGAATAAATTCACCATAAAAATGGTTGCCTTCTTCTGTGCCTGATAAAACTATTCCGGCTGGGATATGTTTCTTATGGTACATGATATCCTTGACTAATGTGGACTTACCTGTATTACGTTTTCCTATGAATACGCAGATACGATCGTCATCCATAATCGCCGGGTTGAATTTCCTCAGTTGAAGGTTCATTCTACTGTTAGTGTCCCGTTTTATTTCATAAAATTTTACTCACACATAGTAGATATGTCTGGAGCTGTAAAGCTTGCTGTGACTGGTGTTCAGGATCAGTGGCTTACAGGTGATCCAGATTTTTCATATTTTTTGACGGCATTCAAAAGACATACAAAGTTTTCGATTGAACAAATTGAAACACCATTCGACGGGAACATTGACTTTGGCGAAGAACTCCAATGTACACTTCCACAAAATAAAGGTGACTTGATCAAGGGTATGACTGTCAAATTTATTTTGACACAACCGATAGATGGCGATGGTAATCTATTAAATTATGTACCCTCGGTCTGTTCACAGCTTATAGAAACTGCTGACCTGTATATTGGCGGACAATTGATTGAACGCCTGACTGGTGAATACATCTATATGCACCAACAACTTCACAACACGATTGACGATGTCGAACAAACGTTGTATTTTTTGAATGGTCACGGCAACGAAGTTTTAGATTTTACGGGTGAGTACACATTCTTTATTGATCTTCCGTTTTACTTTAATAGAAATCCGAGCCTGGCAATACCAACTATTGCTCTCAGTAAACAATTGGTTGAAGTCCGAATTAAACTTAGAAATCTTGATGAGATGATAAACGGCGGTGTACCGGAGTTGGGTGTCTCGGCAAGTATGAAAAACGCATCACTTGATACCGAGTTTGCATTCGTGACACCAGAAGAACAGGCATACCTAAGATCGATGCCACTTGAATATGTCATCACACAACTTCAGGTTTCACAGGCAACATTCACCGAAGGACAAAGTGAAAAATCTTTTATGGTAAATTTCAAAAATCCAGTCAAGGAATTTTACATCTTGGCTACAAACGAAAATGCAGCACCTAACGAGTACGAAAAAATTACAAGACTCAAACTCGACTTTAACGATACAAATATCATAGATATGGATTACAATTTCTTAAATTACCAACAAGCTCTGGTAAAACATGTGAATTCTCCGACAACCATTTCAAACTTTGCTACATATAGTTTTGCAGAAGATCCAGAAGTGTATTATCCAACAGGACAAGTGAACATGAGTCGTATTTTCCACAAACTCATGACCATTGGTATTGAAACTGACAAACCCGGTTCTACTAAAGTAAAAATTTATGCGGTAAGTTACAATGTCTTACACATCGAAAGCGGTCTTGCGGGTTTAAAATTTTAAGCGGGTATAGTAGTAATGGCTGGCCGAATTCAGCTTACAACAAGGGGTGTCCAGGACGCATACTTTACAGAAGACCCGGACTACTCCTATTTTGTACAGCTATTCAAAAAGCATACAAATTATGCGAGTAATTATGTCAAGTTGGACATTGATAACGAAGCGGAATTTGGAAAGACTATCCGACTTACCATACCCAAAGATCAAGGTGATCTTTTGAAAACCATCAGTCTCGACGTGGAGCTCGCACCTATTGCCGGTGCAGAAACAACACGCGTTGGCTATGTCGAATCGATTGGTCACGCGATGATTGAATGTATAGACATGTACATAGGGGACGAACGAGTTCAAAGAATTCCAAGTGATTATCTTCAAATCTATTCCGAACAAAATTATACACAATCGAAGCAAAATGCTTTGAATACATTGATTGGTAAATACCCAGATAGAACATCTGATGTTCCAGTGTCGAGTGGTGTAATTTTGGGTCACCTCGGACCAGCAACGACGAACAAAAAATTGTTTATTGATATTCCATTTTACTTTTATAGAAATCCAGAACTTGCCGTACCTCTTTGTGCTATGTGCTACCAAGAAGTGAGCATAGAAATTAAATTCCGAGAAATTTCAGATTGTATTGTCAAGACGACCGATCCCACATCTACAGCCATTGAGACTGTCATTCTAGATTATGAATTACAATCCAATGTCATCATTACGAGTAATGTTATTGCGGCATCAAGAAATGGGACGACGTTTGCGTTGAACTCCGGTGATACAGAAACAACTTTTAAACGGTTAGCCAGAGGGGAGTTGACGGATACAACCATACCAACATTCGGTGGTATTGGTGAAGTTTCTCAAGGACTCAACACTGTTATAAACGCAGATGGCATCCATCGTTATGAAAATGGTGTTTGGAATACATACAATGCATCAGATGCGAACATTGATATTTCAAATGTGCAATTTTCAGATGATGGAGATGTGATTGTTCAAGTGGGTAGTGGATATTGGGTGTGGAACGGAGTAAATTATGATTTCACGAGTGACACCAGTGTTCGAAGCGTTTCGGGTGATGGATCTACCATAGTAAAACTTACAACTGATAACATAAACTTTTTTGTAACTGTATTTTCGTTGGTTAGTCAAACACAAGTTGCAAATCAACTCATTGGTGATTTTCAAGATGCACAATTGTCGTATAACGCGTCAAAAATGATTGTGAACACCAATACCCCCACCCTTACCGTATATGAAAAGTTGAATGACGAATGGGTTCGTTATGGACAAACAATCGGTGTATATGAATACGACAAAGTCAAATTTACAAAGGATGGTGACGCAATATTAGTGTTTAATTCTAATGAAACTTATCAAGAAGGAAACGACTCTTACCAAGGTGTTGGAAGGTTATATCTCTATGATATAAGTTCGTCGAGTTGGGTTGAAGTATACCGTTATAAAAGTAATGAAGCGACATTTAATGGCGACTTCGTAGCTCTGAGTGACGATCAGACAATATTAATCATTAAAAAATCAGATTCTGTTACCGAATATATTAAAATTCAAGAGATTACAAGATCTGTAGAAAACTACGATGACATTGTTATCAAAAATTTAGAAGATGTGACAGACACAGGTGGCCAAGTACTAGGTGCTGGCTATCAAGGTTTAAGTACACAACAAGTGGAAAGATATTTGCTCAATGAAAATAGTTCTTATGGAAGGCTTATGAGCCAAGACCAACTTTTAGTATACAATGATATTCAAGACATTGTTTTATCTGATAACGGTCTTGTTATGATTGCTCACGTGAACAACTCAAATGCTTTAATTGTTTATAAAAGAAACGAAGTCAGTGACCTGTTCCCAGGTGATTATAAAATTGTTATAAATGGTAATGCTACACGTTTCTTATTAAATACAGAAACTATTAGTTCTTTAGCTGTTTCAAAAAATGGTACATATTTTTCATTAGTCACGACGACAAATGTTTATGTATTTAAATTTTTGAATAACAGATTTATTAATATATTTTATGTCGACACGGATAATGATAACGCAAGAAATGATATACAATCACACTCACTTCAAGATGTCACGCGGGTTTTGTTTTCTGAAGACGAAACTAAAGTTACTGTTTATGGACGAGGTATAACCACATACGATCTATCAAATCCTGGAACAGTTTTATTGTCAAACACGTTGGTACAATATTCAAACGTGTACGATGTTTCGTTAGACTTGAATACACTTGCTACATACGATTCTACTACCTATATACTAACAATTCAAAATATAGATGAAAATTATAATCTTACAAAATCCGGTTTAAATATAAACATCTCGGATGTGAATAAAATTTCATTTTCGACCGATGGTGCGATAATGGGTGTGGCAACACCTACGTACACATACATATATTCATACGATGGTTTCGGATGGAAACAGAAATCTCTATTGTTTCCGGTATTAGGTAATAGTACACTAAAAAGATTTATACTTTCTTCAGATGGAAATGCGGTTGCATATGTATCAGGACAAGATACAGCACCAAATGGTACAGTCATAAGAAAATATGTGTACACGGGGTCCGAATGGAAGAGATTTTTGTTTACGTCAGTCGCTGATAACACCGGTGGTGTAGGTGATGTAAATAAATCTATGATACACTACGTGAATGTGTTAAATGGCCCAACTAACGACACTATACGTGTAAGCACACTTCGAACACAGAAGGTAACAGAAATAGTTACAGTCGACGCCGATATCGAAGAACTTTACCCGAATCAAATAAATAGTTGTAAAGTTTGTCTCGAGATGGCATTCCTTGATGATCATGAAAGAAATTTGTTAAGGAGAACACGTAAAGATTATGTGATTACACAAGTGCAACACAACGTATTCAACATTCCAAAGTCAATCGAAGAACATAAGTTTAGGTTAGACTTTATCAACCCAGTCAAAGAATTATACTTTGTAATAAAACGTGAAAACCTTAGACAG
>Ga0181418_1000443_pt1 | contig 13893 bp, 13 predicted proteins | sample 41SPOviralmetaG_FD_130143 | JGI IMG/M metagenome (GOLD analysis project Ga0181418, IMG submission 130143) | Marine viral communities from the oligotrophic San Pedro Time Series (SPOT) site, San Pedro Channel, CA, USA - 41 SPOT_SRF_2013-03-13 | ecosystem: Environmental > Aquatic > Marine > Strait...
ACTAGGATTGGAAATAGCACCTATCGTATGCGCGATATTATTATTTACATGTCCTTCGTAATTTTGGGATGGATAAGTTTCAGTAGCAAAATCATCAACTTGCAATCCGTTTATATACAATTTTACTCGATTTGCTGCAGTTGACTGAGTAGTGTCATATGCAAGAACAATATGATACCAAGCAGATACGTCTCTAAATAACTGGGATGTATCTAGTTGGGTAGTGTATGAACCGCTGTAGTCATACACTTCAATGCCATTATTGTCTGTGCCCGAGTAAAACTGTATTCCTCCTTCAGTTCCACTAGCTCCTGCTACAAATAGTTTTTGACTACCTAAAGCACTTCGTTTTACCCACCCTGACCATGTCCACGTTTTGCGATTGCCTGCAGAACTTGGAGTTCTGGATAAATAGGCCGAGTCACCTGACGAAAATCTAAGCGACCTCGACACCTCAAAGACCCCAGGAGCTGCCCCAGTAGCAGTTGCCAACAGCGGTGAAGAAAGACTCCCAGGAATCGTCATGAGCTGGCCTTAACGTCGAGGTGTGCAGTAATCATAATTTTCTCGTCTGACATCACCGCATAAGCCAAGATTGTCACCGCGCTTGCCGTAGCAGTAACGGTCGGAACCGCACCACCAACAAAGCGATAGTTACTTCCGTAACTCAAGGTTCTGCCGCCAGTCGAGTCCTGACGAACCTCGATAAATCCTGTTTGACCTTCAACCACATTTGTTGGGTTGCCTAGTGTTCTATCGCCGCCGAGCGTGACAAGAAAATGCACGTTGTCATCCATATCAACAGCAATCGTGGCTGCATCGGTCAGCGTCGTAATCGCGCCACGAACACCACCAGTGACAACCTGACCATTTGTTGTCTCAGTCGTCAACAGATAGCTAGCAAAACCAAGGTTCCCGCTTGCGTCAGTTTTTAGTGCTTGGTTCGCCGTGCCATCAGCAGTCGGCAAAGTAAACGTGACGTTACTGGCAACAGTTGCTGCAGCTTGAAGCGCCACATAGTGACTGCTGTCAGCATCAGCAAACCGCACATCAGATTGCGCGTTCAGCGTGATGTCACCCGTGAACGTTGCGCCAGACGCTCCAACCAAACCAAGGTTGGTTGATGCCGTGCCAAGACTGACAAAGCCGTCATTTGCGGCATTACGGATCTTTAGCGTTGCTGGAGTCGTGCTTGTATCCAGAAACAACATGTGAGCAACTAAGTTGCTCGGTGCTGTTGAGCCGCTATTCAGGGTCTGAACTGCACCCAAAATTGCGTTCAGCTCGGTGCGAAAGTTTGCGCCTGACTGGTTAGCAAGTGAATAATCAGTTGCCTGTGCCATTAGGTGATCTCCTTACCGTGACCCACGGCCTGATAATCGATGGTCCTATCCACAATTGTACCTCCGGAATTTTTCGTGGCGATAGTGAAGCCAGTCCGGCTGACACTAGTCAACTCGAAGAAATCACCTGTTGCCATGTTAGTTGCCGTGACTGTCACGCTTGGCACGCTGTAGAACGCAGACGGGAATGTAATCACCTTGGCACTCGTTGTAGTGCTGATGTTGCGTTGCTGTTCAGTCCGGCGTTGCAGGCTGACCGTTACGCCAAGGCTTTCAACAATTGGATCCTGTGAGTCGTTTTCAGTTTCCATTTCAACCTTGAACTGAAAGCCGCGACCACGCTTGGTTGAGTTGGCAAATGGCTCCCACGTCCCAAACGTCGGTGAGGCGCTTGGGTCGTCCCCTGTAGAACGCACATAAAGTTCGGCGTTTGTACCTGACAGGTCATCAGCATCAATGTCATCCCAGGTGTCAATATTGTCGTTGCGTGAATCCCAGAAATCATCAGGGTTAATCGTCCGAATTTTTAGATTTGACAGCAGCTCAACGTCGTACTTGGCCCCTAAATCAAGAGTGTTGGCAAAAATGTAACTGCCAACCGAAACGACATTACCAAAGAAATCGATGTTGGTGACGCTGTCAAAATCAACGATGTCATCGATCAAGCCATCAGCCTGGAGCGTGATGCCGCCTTCTGAAACGCTGTTAAATGCTTGCGAGAACGTGCCAGGGAAACTTGGACTTTCGGTGTAGGTCTGCACCACCTCAAGGTCTTGCGGCTCAGGTAGCTCAACCAGCACGCTTGGAATGCCTGCAAGTGGCGCATAGTTGCCAGATGAATCTTTAGCGCGAACTAGATAATGCCCATCTTTCAGCGGCACAATTTTTCGTGTCGTGCTGCCGTTTACAGCTGGGACGATCTTTTCACTTTCAGCCCATTTGATCTCACCTGTCGTGCGTGGGTTATGGCGAATCTCAACCGTTCCACCAATCTTCACGTCAAGATCAACAGCTTCAGGCCAGTGAAGTTCAGCAGTGTGCTGGTCAATCGGCGTAATGTTTAGACCCGCAATATTGCTTGGCGGACTGCTCTTGCCAACAGTGTTGATTGTTGCAGTAGTTGCAGAAGAACGACGCTTTCCTGTTTGCGCTACATCAAGCCCGTAGCCAATCGCCGTGACTGAAACTTCGTAAGTTCCAATATTGCTATTTGGAATTTCAAAACCAGTGGTTGTAACAACGTGTTTCTCTGGATTATTGTCATCAAGTTTGAACACAACCTCGTATTCGTTGGCTCTAGTTGACTGCTGCCAGTTAACGTTTACACGTTGCAAAACCTTGTCGCCTACCTCATAAAGAACCTCAGACAAAGCCAAGTTAGTGACTGCATCAGGTTTTTCAGCAAGTTGTGTTATATCGCGTGGCGCAAACGTATGACTTTCTTCAATTACTGAATATTTGTCGCGCTCATGCGCTAACGCCGTAACCGCATATGTTGATTCATTTTCTTCAACAGTCACCACACGCCAAAGGCTTAACCCCAGGCCGGTGTAGCCAATAGCAAATGGAGCGCCTGTCAGTGGCGCCTTGTTTAACGTTGCGCCAGGAGTAATCGTGTTGCCTGAAATGGTTGAGCTACCAACCACCTGCATCGTTCCATCTCTTAAAACGATGTTTAACGTGAATGTGCTTGGTGTTTGTTGACCAAACATGTCAACATCACTTCGATCAATTTTGACTGAAGTGGTCGTAGACCCATCGACAACTCGACCGCCAACAGTTTTGCCAGCGCGAACAGGGTCAGCAACCTTGATGAAATCTCCTGGCCGAACTGTGATGCCAGCAGCCATATCAGTTTCAAATGAGCAAACTTCGCTCTCGTTGTGCTCTGTGTAAAGCAGCCACAATCCAAGACGACGCGCCTGGCCTCTGCTTGTGCAGGCAAAAGCCGTAACACTATGTTTGTTGTATCCGTATTTTTGCAGCGGTTTAAACGAAGTTGAACTTAGCTCGACAAGCTCTTGGGAATGATCACGCAAATCATTGTCAAAATATTTAACAGCAACGCAAGTCGGTCTATTCCTAAGACTTGAACCTGCATAACTAAACCCAGCATCTGTAACATTGGTTTGGTTAAATTGATATGCAAAATCTTCTGGGCGGTCTTGCGCTAACGCCATTCCATTCGATTGCCAATAAGACATCGCTCTAAACACAGAGCACATTTCTTGAATCAACTTGTAAGCGTCTTGCTGTGTTTGAAGAAGTATGTTGCAGCTAAATCGTGGCTCTTTGCCGCCTTGCCCGTCATCTACCAAATTGCCGCAATATGCACTTGCTTGTTGAAAACTGTAAATATCTAAATTGGTTGCAACATCAAACTCAAGGTCAAAATAGACCTTTCCCCCATCCCCTAACGTTACAAAACTGCCATTGGCGTCTTTTTTGCCCTGTGTTGCTTCTTGCAACTCAGCTGGAGTCAGTATTTGAGAGCCAAGGCCATATCTTGTATTTGTAAGCAAGTCGTACAAAATCCAAGCCGGGTCTGTGGTCCATTTAGGGATCACACGTTTGGTGACGCCATCAACATGCCACGCACCAAGAAACGTTCCGCTGTAACTCAATGATCCGTCAGCACGGACAGTTGCGTTATGCGGAATGCGAACTTTTTTCCCTCTGATCTTGTAACTGCGCTTGGGAATATTTGGAAACTGTTCGGAGTCAAGTTTTAGACCTACAACTGCACTATTAGGGAAGCGCGTCGTTTCTTTAATTTTTTCGGTGTAGTCGTACCAAACAAGATCATCATTTATAGTGTCATCGTCGTCGTATCTTTGAAACGTTCTTGTAAGCCTAATATCGATTGGGAAAGCCTGGGCAGGGTCTACAATTACTACATGCCTGCGTTGATATAGATCAGGAGTAAATCCATCAATTGTATGTTCTTGCCCAACCTGCTGGAAGGATCCGCCACTGTAACGAACCTCAATTTTGTATTTAATTTTTACGCCGTCAACGTCACCATTTTTCTTAAATTTGCTGATTGCAGGTGATCCGACAGTAACTCTTACTTGGTTAACGTCAGTGTCTGTAATCTGCCTAGTGACAGGAGTTCCATCAGCCGCAAAGCTACCTTCGTTATTGCCAACTCGTGGTGCTCTTTCAAGCTCAGTATTTACAAGAATAGTTCGCTGGTTTAAATCTCCTACATTATCTAAAAAGCTTTGCTCTTGCGTGCCATTGCGTGTCTGGATGATTGCATCACCCATGTCAAAATTAAGCTCTTGAGTGATATTTACATCTGTAATTTTAGAATTAGATGTAACGTTTGCGCCAGGCCCTAAGACAGGCGTGTTATTGAAAAACGTATCTTTAAGGGCAGCAATGCTATAAGCATCTGAATTGACAGTTAACCCGCTTGCTGACGGAAAGCCTTCGATAGGGCCTTCGCTCAGCAGATCAATTAGACGAAGAACCTGTACTGAATTGAGAGTGTCCTTTGGCATGTTTAGATCTCCTCCACGTTGAGGCCAGCAGAAATGACCACGCTGCCAGTTATTACCTCACCGTAGGCAACCGGGACTGGAACGCCTTCTCTTGAGACGTTTTGCACGCCAGAAAAACTGAAGTTGTCTGCGTTGTTTCTTGGGTCGCCGTCAAAATCAGGAACTTGAGGGGTAGGGGAAAGCAGTTGCGCCGTTCCACCAAGCACCAACGCAATGCCGATATTGCCAGCTGCTGCGGCAAAAACAGATGGTGCTGCACCAGTAGCCAAGAAACCAACCCCCTTAGCTCCTAAAGCAAATCCCGCACCAGCACTTGCAATAGCTATGCCAATCAAGGCAGCGCCAAGCAATATTTTGCCCCCACCGCCACCAGCACCAGACACAACCGGAATAATCCTAATGTCATCAGTTTGCCCAGCCGGGTAACTCAACTGCTCAGGGTGATCCACTAACTGCAGGTCGTTCCGTCCAACTGCAACCTTGTAATACCCGTCGCGCATTAACCCACGCAGCTCAGGAAAATTACACAGCAAAAACCGCATCGCCTCTGCTGGTGTACGCGCTAGTGCCTCAAACGTGCTTTGGCCGAGATGCTCTGCCAAGTGCCCGTAAACCTTGACCTTGCGGAGCATCGCCTGTTAACCGCCGTATCGCACAATTCTACCGGTGACTCCCTGCCAATAACCATCCCAATAATCGCGTGATGACAACCTGTTTTGCAATTGATGCAGCATTTTGCCCTCTCCGATATAGACCGCCACATGATTTAAACCCGGCGAGCCGTCAAGCTTCATGAACAACAAATCACCCTTTTGTGGTTCTTTCGAGTCAGCCTCAACAAAACCTGTCTCAGTAAAGCAATCTTCAAACAACGGCGATTGCCTAAAAGCATCGTGGCTGGTTGGCCGCGACCAATCACGCAGCTTGATCCCTAGCTTCTGCTTATACCAGTCGCGGACAAGAGTCCAGCAATCAGAAACGCCCCAGACCCACTCACGACCGACTAATGGGGCTTGATAACCAGATGGCTCGATTTGACACCAAGCACCATCCAACAAACTGACAATGTGCCAGGGCAAACCAAACTGTTCGCACGCCATCTTGTCAGCTTCACTTGCAACCGCAGGCGTACTGGGATGGCTGTGAACAATAGAAAGAATTGTCCCAACGTCCTCAGCATCGGCATAATCAAGCGGATCAAGAATAAAGAAACTGTTTTCTGTCGAAATGTTTTTGCACGGCCAATAACGCTTACGGCCCTTTGTTACGACAACAAGCCCGCAAGCTTCACGCGGCGCCTCTGCCACTGCATGATCAGCCGCAGCCTGCTGCCAAGCCTCAATCAATTATTTAAGCCCAAAGCAGGAAACGATCCAAAGGGCAAGCCACCATTTGCGTCACCAGTAGGAAAGCGCAAGCGACAATCACTGACACGCTTGCCACACATTCCAGAAACACTTACTGACGTAGTTGTTCCGGCAACAACTGTAGGCTCTGCTGTAGTAGGTGGGTTGCCAGATCTCCAAACAACATACGAAGAATCGTTGCGTTCAAGTTCCAAAATTCCAGTGTCTCTAATCCTTAGGCGCACGTCGTTCCAGCCAACGCTTTGGATAAGGTAGTAAGGGCCTGCTTCAGTCAACGTGCCTTCTGTAGGGTGATTGTCGCGAAAAGGATTGCCGCTAGTAAGCGTAATTTTTGGCACAAAGTCGGTGTTATGCCGCCAAAAGCCTGATGAACTGTTAATAGTAATGCTGGTAATTGTATTCCAGCCAAACCCTGTGTAGTTAGTGTTTACTTTCGAATAGTGATCTGCGCCTACACCGACCGATGTAAGGTTAAAAGTAATGTTGACGGTCCTAACACCACCAGTGATTGGATCGGTATCAGTAAAAGTTTTTGTAGCTGTTGTGGTTTGATTCGCTGCAGTAGGGCTACTCCCAACAAGCTCCCAACCAAAACCGCCTGCGCGACCTTTCCGCGCATCATCAGGCCACCACTGTTGCCCATCAGCAGTTGTGTATCTATTTAAAGCTGACAACGCACCTAGTCGAAACGTATTAGACACCCAAAAAGCAGAACCGTTTTCGTAATCTGTTCTAGCCAAATCTCTGTTGTGAATAATTATATTGCCGTCGCCTGCTACATACAGCGCATAACCATTTGTATTGAGCCCAGGGCCGCTAGTTGTCTGCCAAAGAGTTTCATCTGCTTTGTTTTTTAATACCAAATTTCCACGATTAGTTATTGTCAGTTTGTACCAACCGTTTGGTGAAATAAGCTCACCGCCCTCGTCTGATCTAAGATCGACGTTTATATTTAAAATATCTGCATTTGAGCTGTAACCAAAGTTAGATCCAGCGGCTGAAGTAATAGTAGCGCCATCAACTGTAAATTCATTTGCTCCGCTATATCCACATTCTTTGCCTCTGTATTCCCATTGACACAGGTTTTGCATCGCAAGACGACGCGGTGCTTTTACTCCGTTTAAATCAAGAGAAGACACCAATTCAAACTCAACAAATTCACGGTTTTCCGTTACCTTGCGATCGATGTAATAAATTTCCTGTGGCAACTGAGCACTTGTCGATGCGTCTGGGTTGCCATAGGGGTTTTGGCCGTTTTGCCAATTATCGCTATCAAGAAATCTGCTTAGCGTACGAATGCGCGTAACCTGCGCACCGTTTAAATCATTGCCTGGCGTGATCTGATTAATCCCAAGCAACAAGCCTGTGATCCGGCTTTGCAAGTTTGAAACTCTGATTGATGGACGAGGCAACGCACCATCACCTTTGTACTCAAAACCCGATGCCTCGATCGGTAACGGCTGGTAATCAATGCCGCCGTACTTAATTGAATATGCGTCTACAGGGTCATCATTACCCGTTGGCACGTCTGTCTTGCGGTTTGTGCCCGCATGGAAGTAGTACCGGTGATCATCGTTGTGCAGCTCTTGAAAAAGCTGCAACTCAAATAACTCGATGATGGCGAAAGGACTAGAGCTAAGCAGCTCTTCAAACGCTCTGTTGCTCATGGCTCAATGACTTGCTGAAACGTGGCCGTGATCGTCGCCCTGTTTAAGTAAGGGACAGTTTTGCTCCACTCTTGACAGACCCACTTATATGTTTCAGTTTCATCAATAGGCGACCAATCAAAATGTTCCGCCCCACCCCGTGCTTCAAGAAACGTTTCGATCGTGTCTGAGTCCGTTTCGCTGATATTTTCCCAGGCAAGCGTCCAAGATTTTAAATCAGTATTAAGGCCATAACGCAAACGTTGGCTGTACCCGTCGCCAAACCGCACGTTTTTGACGTTTGGCCTGCTTGCTTTTGACGCTCCATAACTAGGAGCAATGTTTGGAAAAGTAGCCATCAGCGTGTCAACAAGCCTCCAGGTCGTTTTTGCTTGATTAGCTCAGCTTGCACAGCTTGGCCAATTGCTTTGCCTAGTTGAGCGGCATCGGGTTGGTCACCTTGCACGTTACTGCCAGTTGCATCAACGTTCACAGTCACGTTAGAGCTACCGCCCATTGCATTATTTGGAACGATATTACCCTGCGCTCCAGGCACAAACAGCTCTGGGCCACGCTCACCAACTAGGTAAGGTTGATTTCTTGATACTGGTCCGCCAAGCGCCCTTGTAGGAAGCGCAGGAAGCGCCTTGGCTGCATTTGCTGCACCACTCGCGCCAAATGCCCCAAACTTTTCTGTAATTGTTTTTAGGCTACTGCCTGCGTTACTGGTAACGCCTCCCATGCCCGCAAACATTCTGGCAACACCGATAGCCATGTATTGAGCAATCATTTGCTTGGCAACATTCATCAACATGTCAGAAATTGTGAGTAAGAAGTTTGCAAAGGCTTGTTCCGCAGTCTTTGTTCCCTCAACGACAGAAGATAAATTATCAAACAAAGAATTAGTTACAGGCACCGTAAGCGCCATTGCTTCCGCAAATCGAGCCTGAGCTAGCGCCGCTTCATCAACAGCTGGTTGGTATTTTTGATATAAAGCAATTTGATTTTCAAGTTCAACCGCTTTGTCAACTAATGCCAGCTTTTCTTCTTTACTAAGGTCCGTACCAAATTCAAAATTAGCGTACACAATATCCAGTTCTTTGTTCATAGCACTAAGAGATTCTGTGTACCGTGCCGTCTGCTCAGCCTGCAGCTTTCTGCTTTCACCAAAAACCGGATCAAGCAGGAATGTTTCATTTTCAAACGGGCTGGTGGCCCGAATTGCTTGCTTTGCGGATGTTTCCGCATTCATTTGTTTAAGCGTTAGAGCCTGAGACTTAATGCTCCGTTCCAGCTCAAACGCTGCGTCCGCTTGCTTCCTAAGCGTTGTTGCATTTTCTCTTGCCGCTTGAGCTTCAATTAAAGCAAATCTAGCTACTTCTTTTTTAGTCCGAAGAACTTCCTTCTGGGTCGCATTGCTTTCAGTTTCAAAGTTTAAAGAGGCTTTGTCAAAAGCAATTTGTGCTTTATCAATATCTACTATTGCTTTAGCTTCAGCCAAACGTCCTCTTATCAACTTTAAAGATTCTTGCTCGATCAATGCTGCATCTTTTGCAAGTTTTATCTCTCTTTCTCTAAAATTTGCTATAAGAGCGGCAGCGCGTATCTCTTCCGCTGTCGCAGGTGGTTTTGGTGGATTACTTTTTTGAGCCAAAGGCCCAGCACTTACTGTTGGGCCGGGGGCATCAGGCGATCCGCCAAGCCCTATATCTCCCAAGGCCGCGTCTGCTAGCTTTCCTTTTAACTCAGCGTTATCTTTTAAAAATCCTATAAATGATGTCAGAAGATTCATAAACTTGATAAGTTTTGCTCCCCCGGCCGCAGCTGCAGCAAGTTTTAAACGCTTAAACGCATTAGCAAATGCGTCAGTCTGTTCTTTAAATGCTTTAATGTCATCTTGACTCAAACCTAAAGCCTCAAGTTCTTCATCTAAAGTTTCGAGGGCAAGAGATGAAGCAACTGATGTAAGACCTATTTGCTCTAGCTGGTCTATAAGACTTTTAGTTGCCGTGCCTGAAACGGGTAGCGCATCAGTAAGTGCTTGAAGATTTTTTGTTGGGTTTTCTAGGGCTTTTCCAAGTTCTAACGCGGCTTTAATCATCGCGTCGAATATCCCACCGACCACTGAACCGGTAATTCCTCCGGCGAATGATGCACCTTTGCCTATAGAACCTCCAATTCCCCCGCCTATACCGCCGCCAAGCGCGGAAAAGCTTGGGCCTCCAAATAGCAAAGGAAAGCCACCACCCAGTAGAGCGCCTTGAAGAATGTTTCCAAATCTTCCTCCTTCCTTGCCCTGCCTTTCCTGTTCTGCAATAAAAGCAGGGCTCCCTGGCATTGTTTTCGTCCCACGAATTGGAGAACTTAGCTGCCTTCCTGGGTTTAAATAAATAGCGTTTATTTCTTCTAGAACACGTAACTGCTCTTCTAGCTGAACAGTAGTTAAACGAGCCAGGTCGGTTTGCTTTTTAGAGTTTTGGTCAGCAAGCCTGAACCTTAAAGTCTCAATTTCAAGCAAATCACCCTGAGAAACCCCTATTGCCCTTAACTGTTTTACTCGCTGATCGTAACTTTTTCCCACTGCGTTCTTGGCTGCAACTCTAGCTTGAGCCAAGTCAGTGCGGTTTATTTCTCGTTGAGTTTGGAGAATCTTTTCTAACTCACTGTTTAATGACTGCTGAATGCCTACATTCTTCTTGTTTGCGTTTGCCGCCGCAAGAATATCTTCTACTCTGTTTCCTCTTGCACTCCCTGGTTGAACTCCGGCACGTTTTAAAGCTTTTTCAAGGTTTGCTTGACGCTCTAAAGCAGCGTTTAACCTGCCTGTCTGCTGTGTTTTTCTGTCTGCTTGAACTATCGCCTGTCTATTGGCACGCTGAACTTTTTTTTGAGTTTCTAATTGGTCCGTAAGAGCATTATTTTGTTCAATAATTGCATCAACTGGGCCTTTGCTAGATAAGTCTCTTTCTAGCCTATTAAAACTTGTTTGAATCTTTTTAACTAACTGAGTAGACTTTTTAAGAGCCTGTTCAGCCTCTAACCTAACCTGAATAATAGCTGCATACGTCTGTGCCACGGATCAGCTGAAAACTGTTTTACCACTTTACCTGCGCCTACGCGCTTTTGCTAATTCCTTCTCCTGATCTTCGTTCAAAATTTTAAAATACGCGCTCCAACCCAAAACCTCTTCTGCTGTCATCGTTGACCGTAGCTCCGACAAGCTCATGCCAAGCTCTTTGGCAATGCCAAACTGCAGCATGAGCCAGTTGTCCTTCCGAAGCTCGGCGCTTAAGATTTTGGGTCGATTGCCTCTTCTTCGTCGCTATTAATAATGGCAAGCATTAAAGACTGCAAGTCCTTGTCTTTGACTTCGTTCTTCAACACATCAATTTCACCAGCTAGAAACAAAGACTCCCCAAGCTCATCTTTTGCTTTTGCAATCAAAAGCTGCAAAGCAAACGCATTGGCGTCGTCCGATCCAGCACGTTTTTGAGCACGCTCACGCTCTGCCATCGTCATGGGAGTGACCCACATCTCAAATTTGCTGCCGTCCGAAAGAGTAACGACTCTTTTTGTTGCTTCTAAATTTGCGGCTTTCTTGAGACGGTCAATGGCGCGTAATGCCATGAGTTACAACTAATTGTGCCACTACACTAGCACTAAAAAAGCCCCTAACAATGTCAGGGGCCTCTTTATCATCAATCGACTATTAGCTCTTAGCGAAGTCGAATGTAGGAGCTGACGTTGGGCGGAAGTTAATTGAAATCGCCTGAGCATCATCTGGAGTTACTGAAAAACTCGCAGAAGTCAACACCGCTTCCATTGAAATGGAACGGCTGGCTGCATCGTCTGGCGTACCAGCTGACACAACTGCATCCATATACAACTTGAAGGTTGCACCAGCTTGGTTGCGCTGGGTAACGTCTTCAATCAAACGAGCCGAAATGCCGGTGTCGTCATCAGTGAAGTAAACCTCAGCTGAACCCGTGCCATCCGCAAAACCAGAGATGAAGGTTCGGAATGGTGCGCTTTGACCCAAAGTGCCGCCGATGCTTGTTACATCGATTTCATCTCGGGTTACTTCAAAATTCCAAGAGCGCACGTTTGCAACTGCTTGGAATTCAGTGAACTTAATCGTAAAGGCGCTGGTACCGTCAGTCCCGTCGCTTGACAGGGCGAGGATAGAACCGCCTGCTGTTGCAGAGAACGTTGCTGCCCCAGTAGAAGCGGTGTAGGTCTTGACAAAAACAGGAGTTCCTGCAGCTAGACCGCCGGGGAGGGTGCCCCCTCCAGTAGTAAACGAAACTTTGTCGTTTACTTTGAAGTTCAGAAACGTTCCGACTTTGATGGAATCGCTAGCGTTGGTGACATCTGCAGCCTTAAAGGTTCCAGATGTGCCAGCTGGCTTGTAATAAAGGGCTCCAGAGGTGCCCGAAAGGACGGTAGCCATTCGTGGTACTGAGAATGGTGGACTTACGGGCGAAACCCGGACTCATACAGCTTAGCGTGCTGTCAGCAAAACATCTAATCCTGGTCCTCTGCAACAAAAGATGTGTCAATACGACCTACTAAATGCGGACTCGCTTCGGTTGCTGAAAACGTAGGTCCGTTTATTGCTCCAGGCCGCATATAAATTCCTGAACCATCTCTGGTTGAGGCAGACAGCCCTAAAAGAGTGGTTACAGCAGTGTCCAAAAGAGTTTGGCTTCTTGCAGGCCCCTTCCCTTTTTCGCTGTAGACACGAACAGTCACACTACCCCGTGCAAAATCTAAATTACTGGTCAGCGTTGTTTCAGTAGTAACGCCGAAAGCGATATTTACACGTACATATTCTGTGGTTGTATTTGCTGGCGCTGCCGTAATGTTGTCAAAAAATACAGGAACAGCTGGGCTTAGCGCACCAAATGCCGTCTGGATTGGGCCCTCTATTGCAGCTCGGATTTGTTGGTATCTCATCGTTTTCCTTTAAATCCAAAGAGTACGCCTCTTTCCAAAGCTTTTCCCATTTCACCACCATTTAAATAGTTTGAATACCAGTCCAGAGGTGCTGTGCTTCGACTAGTACCTTCACCTGTGACATCTCCTCTAAACCCTGGCCGAGGGCGAGTACCCTGTGCGACAACTTCACCAACAGGTTCGTCGTCAGCCCTAAAATATCCTTCTTTTAGATCTAGTGCATATTCTGCGTAGGGTTTCGTGTTCTCAATAGTAAATTTTTTAACCCTTGCAGTTTCTTTAATAGATGTCGAAAGAGTTGGAACGTCTTTTAAAAAATACGGATAGCCCCCACCGGTTGACCCTGATGCGCCTGTGCCTATAGGAACAGCAACCCAGCTATCTTGAAATTCACCACTCCATTCTGGACCTGCTTCTGCCAGGTCATTCATTATTTCTACTGCTGCATGACGAGTTGCTAGGTTGACTAACTCGCGCAAGTCTTTTGGCAACTTGGCCACATCATCTCTTCTTGCCATTACTGCGGCCTCGCAACAATAGTGTGGAGCAAAGGATCTTCGCCCCGAAGACTCAACACATTTAAAATCTTCGCTTCTCTTGTCACGCCAGCTTGCGAATACTGAATACGGTCAGCTTCAGTTGGGTAGTAAGAACCCAACTCGTCACCACCAAGAATCACCTTGATGTCAGTTGTTTGGTAAAGCCCTTCGCTTTCCCTTGCTGAAACATTAGAAATCAAACCTTTTAATACAACAGACGTGTCCGCACCAGTCACAGCACCAGTTGCTGGATCGTAAGTGCGTGGCGTTGTCGTTTTGACAAGCGTGATGTCTTGGCCCCATTCGTCCAATAGATCCTTGGGGATTGACTTAAAAGTGCTGTCTACAAGTGACATCTCAACCCCTCACCATACGAACTTGATAAGAGCCAGAACCTCCAAGACAATAAGCACCAAGATAAGACTGCAGCCAAGGGTAAACGTCGAATACGTTATTGACAGTTCCAGTAGCTTGACTAGCAGTGTTGTACTTGACCTTGAGGTCTCCGAGTTCGACTTCTTCGTATAACCCCTTAT
>Ga0181418_1000446_pt1 | contig 13869 bp, 10 predicted proteins | sample 41SPOviralmetaG_FD_130143 | JGI IMG/M metagenome (GOLD analysis project Ga0181418, IMG submission 130143) | Marine viral communities from the oligotrophic San Pedro Time Series (SPOT) site, San Pedro Channel, CA, USA - 41 SPOT_SRF_2013-03-13 | ecosystem: Environmental > Aquatic > Marine > Strait...
AATACTCAGCGTCGCAAGAAAGCTTGAGCAGGCCTCTAAGGCTCACGCCGGTCAAGCTAAGTTACTCAAATCACTTGTAAAGAATGGCAAAAAAAGCAAAAAGCGGGGGTAAGATATGCCCTGAAGGTAAAGCTTGGGCTAGGCGTACATTTGATACGTACCCTAGCGCATACGCTAATATGGCTGCATCTAAGTACTGCAAGAATCCTAACTATGCAAAGAAATCCAAGGGTGGTAAACGTAAAGGAAGATAATGGGTCAACTCAAACAATGGCGAGAACAAAACTGGGTACGCATAGGAACTGATGGAAGTATCAAAGGACCTTGTGGAACGTCTAAAGACAAGAAGAACCCAGACCGTTGTCTCCCTAAGAGAAAGGCTCTATCTCTCACGAAAGCGGAAAGAGCTAGTACTGCTAGAAAAAAGAAAAAGGCGGGAGCTAGAGGAAAGACAGTCGTCTCCAATACCCCCAGAGCAAAGGTCAGAAGCTAATGAGGAAGGAACATAAAAGCAAAAAAGGAGGACTTACTGCTGTTGGCAGAGCTTATTTTAAGCGTAAGACTGGTGCTAATCTAAAGCCACCTGTTACTGAAAAGAATCCAAAGGGTAAGAAACTTGCTCGAAAGAAATCATTCTGTGCTAGGATGGCTGGAGTAAAAGGTCCAATGAAGGACAAGAAAGGAAGACCAACACGCAAGGCACTAGCCTTGAAACGTTGGAAATGTTAATTAATGTCAAGATACTCATCATACGGTAGTTTAGATGACCGCATTGCCCGGGATGGTGATGTAGGTTTTGTTGGTTTTAATAACCGTCTACGTCCTGATCAGCTACAGGCTGGTATGCTTGCTGATGCCCAGAATATCCGTACGGATCGCAATGGACAGGCACAGGTACGCAAAGGTGTAGATCTAGTCAGTGCGCCACTATCTGTGGGTATTGATGCTCTTGTTCTTCCATTTACCCTTGCCACTGACGATACCGATGCAGCTATAGCTGACCCTGATAGTAATAGCGGAAACCTTGTGATTACTAACATTACAGGAAGTCTATATGCTACTAGCGGAACTATTAATTTATCAAACGTATCAGGTATTACCCCTGACCCAAACGCAAATCAAAGCTATACAAAAACTGCTACGAATGAATTAACAGTATCAGGCAGCTTTACTGGGGCAGCAGATGCTTCCGTAACAGTTAAGTATCCAATACTAAATGATACTGTTATAAATAACATATATGGTTCTGCGGACTTTTCTGACCCAAATGAAGCAAGTACTCAGTACATTATCATTAGTTCAAATGCAAAAGCAGTAGGTATTGATATAGCAAATGATATAACTTTTGATATAGGATACCCAGCGGCAACAACCTATAGTGAAAGCGTAGACATGATCCAAGCCTTTAACAAGGTATTTATATTCAAGGGTGGCAGTACTGCGTTAGAGAATAAGTTAAAAATATCTACAATCAGTGCAGCTGCTGTGGTTGCTAGTACTAACTTAGTTACTATAACTACCAGCACAAATCATAATTTAGTTACTGGTGATATTGTTACTATTAATGCACTAGGGTTTAGTGCATCAAACCCTGACCCTAATGGTTCTACCAAAACAATTACCAAGACTAGCGACACACAGTTTACGTACGCATTAACTACAAGTAGCGATGAAACTTATACAGTTTCTAGTTCTTCTATAGCAGCTACTGATTTTACAAAAGTATCTAGCGGTACATATACACAGCCAGTTCCATTGACTCTTACCGATATTGATTACGCATCAGGAGTAGGAACTGCTACGGCTAGTACCGATGATATTGCTACTCTTCTAGTAGGAGATACATTAACTTTTACTGACGCAGGCTCTTCAACGTATTCTGTAAACGATACTATAATTGTTAATTCAATACCCAGTACAACAACATTTACTTTTGCTACAGATAAAGCAGATGCAACTAACAAAAATGGAACTGTTCAAAAGCGAGTGTCTGTAGGTCTAGGTTTTACTCATATGCCGGCACCACCATTTGCTACTTACCACCAACGTAGGTTAATAATGCCTTTCCAGTTCTCTGTGGATGCATCATCAGATAGCTTTACAACCAGAAATATACAGGATGAACTTATTGCTTCTGATATACTAGACACCGATACCTATGACCAAATTTATGCTCAGTACAGGTTTAATGCAGGTACATCGGACTTTGTTGTAGGATTGCATTCATTTGCTGAGGACAGGTTGCTAGTATTTAACCGAAACAGTATACACATTGTATCTAATACTACCGACCTAAAGTCTGCTAGTACGCAAGTTTTGACGGATGAGGTGGGCTGTGTGGCCCGTAAATCTATCCAGCAGGTAGGTAATCAAGTTATATTTCTGTCAGATAACGGAGTATATGGAACGCAATTCTTGGATGAGTACAATCTACGCGGTACAGAGACTCCTCTTAGCGAGCCAATCAACGAGACTATAGGTAGAATAAACAAGAATGCCCAAGAGAACGCAGTAGCAGTTTACTTCGATAACAGGTACTACATAGCTGTACCCTTGGATAGTTCTAGTAACAACAACGCTATATTAATATATAACTTCCTTAACAAGCAGTGGGAGAGCATTGATACAGTCAATGAGTCCAACTACCACGCCAGTAACCTATTAGTACTGGGAGACGGGGACAAGCGTGGAGTGTACGCAGTTAACGATATAGGTGGCGTTCACCGCATTGATCACCGTACTGATGGTGTGGATCGAGTTATTACTCAAATAGGTGGAACAGAGGACAGCATACAGATATCTGGGGCATTAACCACGAGGCAATACACATTTGGTACTCTGGATCGCAAGCGTTGGAAGGAGTTTGACTTCCATATCCAATCCAGTGATACTAACACCTCTGACCTCAATATTGACTTCGAAACAGAGAACCCTGATGATACTGGCAATATAGGAACTTTAACAGGTTTTAACGATGGAGTCCTAGATATAGGCGAAGATGTTTCCATCCGTGGTAGAATAGGTAATAGACGAGGTTACGGAATACAATTTACATTTAATAATACAGTAGGTAGACCCATCATACGAGCAATAGAAGTAGAGGGTGCAACCACAATGAGATCAACAAATAAGGCAATATAATGGCAATACTATCAAAAGGAACGGACTTCACAACTGGGGATCAGGTAACAGCAGCTAAACTGGATGCGTTAGTAGATAACGCTACGTTTGCATCAGGTGCTGTGGATGATTCAACCACACAACTTGACGCAAGTGGACGAGTTATCGTTAAAGACGGAGGTGTAACAATATCTAAACTTTCTACAGGAGGTCCTCAATGGAACTCGGATGGTCAGGTTGCGATAAAAGGGGACGCACTTAGCATTGAAGGGAAGGGAACTAATGCGGGTCTAGAAATAAATAGTTTAGTAACAGGTGATGGAGTAGCTTTTATTGATTTTCACTTTGATGCTTCAACTGAGCCGGACTACGATGCTCGTATAGCAAATGATTCTTCTAAAAATTTTATACTCCAAAATGCGAGTCACGGAAAAGATTGTATTATTCAAACTACAAAATCAGATGGTACTCTCGTCAATGGACTTAAGGTAGATTCCGAAGGAAGCGTAACTTGTACTAACAACGTAATTGTAGACAACGGACTAGCCGATGGAGGGCAGGTTCAATTTAATTCTCAAGGAAACAATTCTCTATCCATTGATAATAACGCGGGTAACCTAAGAGTACTAAATGAAACAACTGCATCTGAATTAGTTAGAGTTGAGGCAGGCGGAGATGTAGGAATAGGAACTAATGATCCATCGTCTAAACTTCATGTTGTAGGAGCCATTAAAGCCACTTCAGGTACAAATGCTGTTGAGTTAACTAATGGTTCTATTGAAATAAGTAGAGCTGTTGCTAGCGACGTTGCTGCATTTATTGATTTTAAGGCTGATTCAAGTGAAGACTTTGATTGTCGCATTGCTCAAAACAATGATGATGGATTAGCTTTTAGTACAGGCGGTCATGGTAGTATTGGTGAAAGAGTAACAATCCTAAAGGGTGGTAACGTAGGTATTGGAACTACTACTCCAGGCAGTGAGCTTGAAGTTGCTGGAACAATTGAGTTCGACGGCCTGTCAGGAACTGGGGCAGTTTCGGTAACTGATATATTGGACGAGGACACTTTATCATCCAATAGTGCTACTGCTCTAGCTACTCAGCAAAGCATTAAAGCTTATATTGATTCATTTGCTTTTAAATACCATGGAACTGGGGAGGCAACAGTAACGACTACAACATCTTTTACTGATTTAGATTTAAGCAGTATAGTAGGTTCTAATCGTGCGCTTGTAGTTCTAAAAGTTAGAAATAGTAGTACTACTACTAACGTATGGTTTAGAGCTAAGGATGATGATTTTGATTGGAATAAAACAGCTAGTCAATTTGCTTATGGTTGTAACGGTGCGCTTACTGGTACATCTGACAAAGGAAGCTACCTAGTGACAATGACAAATGCTAGTGGGGTTGTTGAACATAAGTCAGAGGACTCCAATAAAGACGTAAAAGTTACAGTAATGGCATTTCAAAAATTGCTCACATAATGTACACAAACCGTTTACTTCAATCAGTACAAGTAGCCCTTGAGAGCAGGACTCAAAGGGATGCGTTACTTGCTATGGATGAGGTGGTTGACTTCTGTTTAGAACACGAGAACGGCAAAGTATTTGATGGTTGGGACAAGGAACTAATACGTCTTATGGTAGCCTATCACTGGGCTAAGAAGACTATCATTGTTCACTACAACGATAACGATGATGTACAGGGTGTATTCATGTGGTATAATTGTAACGAGGACGATGGATGGGACTTCATAAATAACTGGGAGGCTGACAGAGAGGACGGAGATAGTATATTCTTAGCCTTTCTATTTGCCGAAGGTAAGGACGCATTCAAAGAACTTACACAGGATTTCTTGGAGCGTTGCCCAGAAGCAATAGAAAAGAAGAAGTTAAGTATTAGACCACGCAACGGAATGCCAACACGCGTTACATACGACAACAGAATTTTTAAGAAAATATTAAATAATTAAATATTATGGGTAAAGGAAGTACAACAATAACACCGCCTGATCCAGTAGATCCAGGTCAATCAATGGGCGAATATCTGTTTGGTAAAGACTTTAGTAGCTTCCAGGGTGTTACCGACCCAGAGCTACAACAGCGTCTTATTGAAGCAGAAGGAAGATATAGACCTCAATACGCAGGCCTTGAGCTTGCGGACATTGGAACTTTTGCTCGTGGCATAGAGGAGCGAAACAACCCAGAGTACGCAAGAATACAATCAGAGATTGCTGCATTAAAGGCAGGAGATAGTGTTGGGAAAACTTTTACTGAAGAAGATTTAAATAAAGAAGCCCTTGACCTGTACCCTGTACCCGGAGGCAGAATATCAGATAATAAAGTTCAAAAACAAACCAAAGAAAATGAGAGACTTAGAAAAGAATACACTACCGCTAACCGTGGTAGGATAGGTCAATCAAATGCGAAACGAATAGCTGAACTTGAAACACAGCTAGCAAATACTACGCAAACTTTAGATAGAACACCTGGTCTATTTGATTTACTAGAGGAGTCATCAACTCGTGCTGCGGATTTACAAAGAGTCCAACTAGGACAACAGCGTGAAGCTGATGTAGCTGCGCTAGAGAGATTTGCCCCACAGGTTGTTCAAGCGTACCGTGACGCTGATCCAGAAAGCACTAGGTTAGCTGAGATGGCGAGTGCAAGGGCTGGACAGGAAACTGGACTAGGGGCTAGGGGTCAAGAATTGCTTGGAAGTCAGGTGCAAGCTGCAAGTGAGGCTGAAAGACAACTACAACAAATGGGTATGACCCTTGGCGACCTATCTCCTACGGAGCAGGAGGCACTAATATCTGGTAGAGGTACTGAGTTTATTCAGTCCACAGGTGAGCTTTCACCACTGGAACAAAGACGCGCACAGCAGTCCTCTAGGCAAGCTTCTCTTGCTCGTGGCAGAGAGATGGGACAAGGTTCCCTGTACGATGAAATGTTAGCTCGCCAATCAGAAGAGCTTAACAAACAAGAAAGACAAGTGGCTCTAGGTTCTCAATTACTTGGCCAACAGGCAGGAATGCGTGGAGCAAGGCTAGGTCAAGGTGCCGGTATGCTTACAGCTTCAGAGACTATGGCAGCACAACGTCGCGCAGAGCAGTTACAGCGTATGCAACTAGGTTCTGGATTTATTGGACAAGAAGAGGGAATACAGTCAGGAAGATTTAATCAGGCTTTTAACATGAACCGAGCATTAGCCGGCGACGCAGGTAACATTATACTGGGTCGTCCCTCATCAGCCATTCAACTGGGGCAACAGCAACTTGGGCAGGCACAGCAAGGTCCTGAGGGTCAAATGGGTCCTCAGTTGTTTGATGCCAACGTAGGTTATAATGCAGCATTACAAAGATCAGCTAACGAGTTCGGATTACTTGGAGCGCAAGCACAGGCTGATGCTACCGAATCTGCTGGATTTATGGGCGCAGCGGGAACAATAGGTGCAGCTTTAATATGCTGGGTAGCACGTGAAGTATACGGTCCACAGAATCCACAATGGATACAGTTCCGTAACTGGATGTTAAATGATTCACCTTCCTGGTTCCGCAACTTGTACATCAAATACGGAGAACGCTTTGCTAAGTTTATATCTAACAAACCAGCACTCAAGAACATCATCCGCAAGTGGATGAATACAAAGATTAAATAATATGGGATTTCAAACAGGAACAAGAATTGACCCCCGCTTAGGAGCATTGGACTTCAGCGGATTTACTAACGCAGCTAACATACAGGCACAAGGGATGATGGATCTCGGTGAGGCTATTGGCGGAGCTATAGAAAAATATAATAAGAAAAAAGAAGATAAGAGAAAAAAAGAAGTTACCAGAAAAGCTATTGGAGAATTAGCAGATTTTTATGATATAAAAATAAGCGATGAAATGAAGGATGCAATGGCCAGTGATAAGACTGTTGCTGGCATAGCAACAAATTTCTTTACTAATCAGAATAAAATAAAATTAGAGCAATTAGAATTAGAAGATAAAACTAGAAATAGTGATGCTCTTCAAACAGCATTTAATGCAAACACAGAAGCAGGAACTGGAAAAATAAATAAAGCAGGGCTTGTTGATGTTTATATAGATCAGGGAGGAACTAACTTAGCCGATATAAAAACACTTTCATCTATTGGAAACCCAGAAGAAAAAAGTGATACTGCTAAAATAAAAGATTATAACTTTTTAGTTCCTCTTGTAGGAGAAGAAAGAGCTATGGAAATAGTTTTTGTAAGACGCACTGACTTAGAAAAATTAATACAAAAAATGAATGAAGGAGAATTTAATTTAAATCCTGGTACAACACCTACCGGTGACAACGATCAATTTCCTGGTTTTAGTATACCCACTGAGTAATGCCAATTACTAATGTAAAGGCCCCAGATGGAAGTATAATCCGCGTACAACATCCAGAGGGCGCAGATGAAAAGGACATTCTGGGTTTTGCGTCTTCAAACTTCAAACCTAATAATGAAGAAATTCCTGTTGAGGATGATGCTGTTGCTGAACCGTCAGATAGTATTGCAAACTTAGAAGATGATATACCCGAAGAAGATGTTGGTATATTAAGGCAAATGTATTTGGATTCTTCTTCTTTACTGCAAGAGTTCAACAGAGGAATTGCTGATCTTATACAAGGAAGTGTTGATCTTTCAAAGCCAGTTGCAGAATTTGCAACTCCGGTTATGGTATATGGACAGCCATCAGCGGCAGGACCATCATTTCTTTCATTAGTTACTGGAGATTTTGATAAAAAATTAAAAAAGTTTGAAGCTGATAAAGAAAAACAAGAAAGTATTCCTAATCTAAATGTAAGTGAGGCTTTTCAAGATTTGAGTATAATGGGTGAAGAGCCAGAAGATCCAACCTTCTTCCAAAAAACAGCTCGTGTAGGTGGCCAAGAATCATTACCTATGTTAAGTCTCGTAAAGTATGCCCAAAGATTTAGGGCTCCTTACAATGCATTAAAGTCTGATAGTGCTAAGACTGCAGCACAAAAAATACTAGGAGGATTAGGTGATGAATTTGAAGAAAACACTTCAAGGTTTCTTGCCGCAGAAGCACTAGCAACTGGGGGATACGTCCTTGGGCAGGACATAGATGCTCCTCAATGGGCAAAGAACACAGCTTCTATAGTTCTTGCTGGAGGTTTTGGTGCTGCTCCACAACTTATGTCTGACTCTAAATTGTTTAGTCTTTCAAGAAATAAAAACATAAATAATTATGAAGAAGTCATAGAAGAAATTGCTACAGGTAAACTTGAGTTTAAAGACTTCAAGCCCATCAAACCGAAAGACACTAGAGGACAAGGAGAACAATATCATGGTACATCAAGACCCGTTACCACTCTGTTAAATGATGAAGGTTATATGTCTTCTGCAAATATTTATGGAGAAGGTTTTTATACTACAGATGCTTTAGATGTTGCTAAAGGATATACTAAGAAGGGTTCAGGGAAAAAACCTACTATTTATACTATACAAGAAACAGAACCTGTTAATTTTATAGATATTGATACCTTTAAATATAGAGATTTAAATATAGATTTTTTTGGATTTGGCAATGATACTCTTGGCAATGATATTGGAAATTCTCTGAGAGGTTTGTCTGATGATGCAACCGTAAGAGAGGCATTTGATGCATTGAGGAACAATGTTGATGCAACTTCAGAAGAAATTATAGAGTCTGCTTTTTTCCCAATAACTGACCAAATTAAAAAATTGGGTTATGGTGGAATACAACACACAGGGGGCAAAACTTTTAAGAAAGCTCCACACAAAGTAAAAGTTTATTTTGATCCTCCAAATCAAATTAAACTAAAAGAAATAACTGATTCTCCATTAATGCCAAACGTAGTAGAGGACTCTATGGAGTTTGAGTATACTAGACAAAATATAGCGGCACAGTTAGCACAGAAAGAAGCAGCTAAAGCTATTATTGAATTTAATTCACCTTTTACACAACAAAGAGGTTTTATCGACAGAACATTAGGCAAAGCTAAAGCTATATTAGTTCCTTCAAAAGTTTTAGGCAGAGAGGGAATTGATATAATAAGAGAAGCACGAGGTACGTCTAAAGCAGGTGATGCACTTGGGGATCGAATAAATGGATTTGTTTCTAGGGCTATTAAGAAAGATCCTAACATGAAAGATAAAGTTGATTCTTTCCTTGCTGGGAATCCTATGGATGATTCTTTAAAACCTATATCTGCTGATCTAATTATGTTCAATAAGAAACGAACTGAGCTTCAAGATCTTTTGTTAAAACTTTTGGACGATGAGATGATTGCCGGATTGCCAAAAGAACAAAGAGTAAAGTTGCAAGATATTATTCGTCAATCAATCAAAGACGGAGATTATAGCACTCGTACATACAATATGTTCTTGGACAAGAACTTTAAGGTTGATTCTAAATTGCGTAATGCAGCCAGGATAGAACTTGTTTCAAAAGAACTTAGAAAGTCTCAGTACGCGGGGCTTGACCCAAAGGAAGCAAGGCAAAGGGCTTTGAATGTTGTTGACGAGAAGTTAATGACATACGAAAGCAACAAGGGAGGGGGAGTAAATCCATTAAAACAAAAAGATGAAATTGGACCCTCGACTCGTAAATACTTAGGAGAAGTAAAAGAACCTGGCAAACGAATGCAGGCAACTCTTTCATTGGTTGCAAAGCAGTCAGCAAATAGGTACGAGGATATAGGTTTATATAAATATTTAATTAACAGTGGTCTAGCTTCTAGGGAAAAAACACCAGCAACATCAAAAGAGTTTTTGTTTACTTCAACGGGAGATAGGTCTGGTATATTTTTAAGCGATGAAATGGATATGGCCATTAATACACTTCGCCGGAACAGGTCACTCGACGCAGAAGATGGATTGGTTGGAAAGGCATTAAAGTTTTGGACATCAGCAACAAAGATACCCAAAGTTCTTTTAAATGTTGAGTCATATCCAACGGCTATGCTAGGTGCTGTTACTGCATCAGCATCTAACGGGGTTCTTCCTTTGCCTGGCAGGGGATTAGGTAAAGGATTTAGATTAGCATTAGCTGAGTATGGTGGACTTGATAATATATTGTCAGGAAAAAATCCAGAACTAAGGGAGGCTTGGCTACAGGATGTTAATGACATGAGCAAGTACGGCCTATCTACTGGTAGCATTACTTCAGAATTAGCAGAAGAAGGGCTAGGTCGTTCACTAGATGTATTAAAAGGTATACCAAGGAAGGGATTAGATTTTTTTAGCAATGCATACAGCTCTGGTGACAGAATGCTTCGTTATGTAAATTGGAAGGAAACGCAAAAGAACATTAGAAATATGTACCCTAACGCAACTGATGAGCAAATCAAGCAGGTTGCAGCTAAGGTAGTAAATGACACTTTTCCAAATTACGAACATCTTTCTAGGTTAGTTAAATCTGGTGAGCTTTTAGGAGGATTACCCCCCTTTATATCATTTAGAGCGGAGCTACTTCGTAACGCATACAACCAGTCTAGGTATTCAAGACAGATGATTGCTGGAACATTTGGACGTGAGTTTGGTTTAGACCCATCTCAGGCAAACAAAATGGCAATGAGAAAGAATGGAGCATGGAGAGGATCCTGGCTAGTAGCTGCCGCGGCAGGAGGAACCCTTTATCTATCAGAGGAGAACGAGAAGAATGGTCTTGATGATGTGGGTGTACAGGAGTTCAAAGATAGTTTTGCCAGAGATTACAACAAGAACTCAAGCTTGTACATTCATGTAAACGAGGATGGTCGTAGTGGTTGGTATGCTGATGCTTCTTATTTACTACCACAGGTAGACATTGGAAAATACCTTGAGTCAGGCGCGTTGGGAGACTTAGATCAATTAGGAGATATGCTTGTTGAAGATTTTGTAGGGCGAGGGAACTTCCCACAACAAATGGTGTCTAGGTTTATTAGCGGAACCGATGAAAGAGGTAAACCTGTATTTACTAGTCCAGAAGCTAGAGATAATGCTAGAACATTTATACTTGAACTCTGGAATACCATTAGACCAGGAACACTCAACACTATAGAAAGGTTTGAGAAAGCTGTTAAAAATGGAGATATAAAGAAACTTGACGAAGCTACTCTTAGGTTAATCGGAATAAGAACAGTTGAATGGGATGATTCAAATCTTATATACAATATGAGAAACCAAAGAAAGCTGGCAGGTTTTAATATGTCTGATTATAGTTCTGCGAGATTTAAATTCAAAAGAGGGGATATAAGTGAGGAAGAACTTAACGCTTCATATGAATTAGAAAATAGCAAGTACCAATCAAACATGGCTATAGTTGCTCAACATTACCAAAATGCTTCAGGGGGTACATGGAACTACTCAATGGAGGAGCGTAGAGATCAGATGAAAGAGGCTGGATTAAATGCCCGCGAGCGTCTTGCTATTATGACAGGAAAATTGCCTTCTATGCCCAAGGTAAGAGAACCTAGTATGCGCGAGCGATACGATGAGTTGGGCGGAACAATCAAGGAGAAGTTAGTTTCTATTGCTGAAATAGCAAAGGATGACAAAGCATTGGCTGATAGTTTATTAAAGTATACAGGAAGAAAATTATTAGACGACAGGAAGGGATTAAACCCTATTGAAAAAGACATTAGAGTGCTAGAGCCAATGGACAAAATTGCTTACATAAAAGAAAACAACCTCAACAGAAAAACACTTACGAGATTTATTGCTTTAGGCATTATAGACGAAGAGCAATTAAGACTTGTCTTACAGGACTAAAATGATGTCAGCTTCGTGGTTTGGAAAGCTGGCTGACGGCAACTCTATTATAGGTTGAATAATGAAACCTTTCCGGAGCACTCACGACTTACTCTGTTGCAGTAATAATAACAAACCTGCAAAGTTATTCTCGCTCCTCTGCGTTAGATAGGAGCCTGTCTTGGAGCATATTAATCTTATTCTTTAGATTCTCTATGTCCTTGTTTAAAGTTTCGTTCTGCTTGGTCAGGGCTTCGCATGATCTAGTCATAGCCTCCAGTCCTTTAGCCAGAACTTCTTCTGCGTTAATCTTGAATATGGATTGGGTTTGGGTATTTTGCATTTATTTTATATTATGTGAAATTAGTTGCCACTGAGAGCCGTCCTGCTCAATCCATTCAAACATATTTAGTATGTCCTCACTGTCCAGTGGTTCGTCAGATTCTAGGTAGTATATACCCTTGACCTCTGCGTCTCTGGATGACGGCCTATCAGCCTCAAACTCTACAGTAACATTAGCTGTGTTACCACTGCAGGTGTCCATTTCTATTTTGTGTTCGTATATCATGGTAGTGTTGGTTAGATGAACATTGGTTCAAAGAAAGCAAGTTTTGGAGAGTAGACAACACCGCAACCAAGCACTGGCTTAGAAGCGTATATACGTCCGTAGTTCATAGCAGGGTGGTAGTGATCTACACCGCAGCCTACGTTCATACCGAAGACAACACCATCCTGGTTAGCGTGGTAGTTGATACCAGCCTGTGCGTGTAGGTGTCCCATAACTAGAGACTTGAACTGAGCCTGTGCATTCTTTAGTGCCGACATCTGTCCACCCTTCTCTTTGTCTCCGTGCCTGTATATAACATTATCAATCACTAGGTCTGTGAATCTAGGGTGTATCTCCCATCCGTCAAGTCCCCATAGAGTTTTGAAGTTAAGTATTACCTCTGGTGGTAGTCCAACGCTCTGTGCCTTACGCTCTGGTAGAGCGGAGTGATTACCGATAAGGTAGTCTACCTCTGGGAACGCCCTGTGTAAGGCTCTAACCTGCCTAGAAGCCGCTACAAACTCGTCTGCTGCACTAGGCATGGTTGGGTCTTTCTCGTGGAAGCTAATAGCGTTCCAGTCCACTAGGTCACCAATGTGAACAACGCGTGTACACTTGTGCTTGTGGAAGATAGATATTAGGAAGTCTATGTACCCGTCGTGCATAGCAGGGCAGTGGGTATCAGCTATAACTAGGACACGCTCGTTACCCTGTGCTGCAGGTATGGTAGCCTTGTATCGTCTTATCTTGGAGCGCACAGCCTCTGGGCTTGTTCCGTAGTCATCAGCTATTTGTTGGTATGAAAAACCTTCTAAGTAGAGGTTGTATGCTTGCTTCTGTGTTAGGTTTTGCTGTGTCATATTTATGTTAGTTGGTGATTAACTGAACCTGCCTATGTGGTTTTGGAAGACGAACTTGCCGTACTGGTCACGCTCTCCTTCACGTTGCTTTGCTACATTGTATTTGATAGATATGTGTGTGCCGTTGACTGGATCGTCGTAGACTGTTGCTTCCTTTGTATCTGTGCCGTCTGGCCATAGCAAGAGGATAATGTCTGCGTCGTTCTCGATGTCACCGGAGTCCTTCAAGTCGTACAAGGTAATGCCTGTCTCACGCTTGGCACCTTCTCTGTTCACCTGTGCTAAAAGAATAACAGGTAGATCAAGCTCCATAGCCATAAGTTTTATTTGGTGGCTAACCTCTGCTATACCATCATGCTTCTTGAGCTTAGTGTTCCAAGGAACAAGCTGTAGGTAGTCTATAACAATCCATTCAATCTTGTGCTTACGCTTGTACATACGAGCGCGTGAGCGTAGTTCATCTACGTTGCGTACATAGTGCTCTGTAAAGATAGGGGCTTTCTCTACCTTGTCGGTAGCGTCCCATACACGCTTCTGTTTGTCTGGGGTCAGCACACCTTCTTGGAACTGGTTGAGGTTGACGGCAGAGCAGGTCTGTATCATACG
>Ga0181418_1000450_pt1 | contig 13807 bp, 19 predicted proteins | sample 41SPOviralmetaG_FD_130143 | JGI IMG/M metagenome (GOLD analysis project Ga0181418, IMG submission 130143) | Marine viral communities from the oligotrophic San Pedro Time Series (SPOT) site, San Pedro Channel, CA, USA - 41 SPOT_SRF_2013-03-13 | ecosystem: Environmental > Aquatic > Marine > Strait...
AGAGATACAAGAAGATTTAAGTGCTGAAGCTAGCGCAATAGAACAAGGTAATGCAGCTAGAAGACAACAGTCATCTCTTATTGCAGCTATGTTAGGACAGATATAATGGAAGATGAAGCATTAGATAAAATAGCTAAAGAAATTATAGCTAATGAAGCAGGTATAAAATCTTTTGACCAACTTATTAATGAGTTTGAAACTGATATGTTAAAAGGATTATCTCAAGCAGATGCTGAAAATTTTTCTAATTGGTATCTTGATAATGGTTATGACAAAGAAGGTAAAGCTAGAGCATGGTTAAATGAAAATACAGATAGATTATCTGACCCTGCAATGATAGATGATGATACATCTTTTGCTATGGAACAACAAGGTTTTGATGAAGTTGCAGAAACTAATAAAGCATTTGAATTAGAACAACAGCAAATTGATGATGCAATAAATAATATATCTGATGATATTGTTATAGATACACCTACAAATGTAGTAGATGATATAGCTAAACAAAATGAACTTATAAATAATTTTGTAAACTCTATGAAAACAGAAGGTAATTTGGAATTTTATGTAAAACATAGTGGTACAGAAGTACCTGCTAGTAGCATACAATACAATCCAAGAATTGGTAGAGGTTCACAAATACCAGGTTTTTATACAGAGCCATTAGGTATTAGAGATATTAAAACTATGGGTGGAACTGGTGGACCAAATGCAATAAGTAATTATTACAAAGTGCAAGTTAATAGTAATAATTTATTAATTTCAGCAGGAGGAGGAAAAGTTACAGGATTAAATAGTCCTATAAGTAATGTTGGAAATGCCAATCTTGGTAATCAAATAGAAAAAATTGATTGGAAAATATTTGAACAAGAAACAGGTTTAAGTTGGGAAAATGATTTTAATGGAAAAGGTTTATTTTCTGTGGAAAGAGGAGAAAAAGTTTTAAGTTCTGATTCACAAGGATTTATAAGAAGATTAAGAGGAATGGGATTAACTGATGACCAAATATCTAGTGCATTAAGAAAATCAGGAATAGAAGGTTTTGTTTCTGGTCCTACAAATGCACAATATGAAATTGTATTACTAGACCCTAATGATGAATTAGGTATAGGAAAAAATATAAATGTACAAGATGCAACAGAAACAGATTTTGTAAACAATCAAAGTAAAGTTAATCAAATAGATGAACTAATTACAGACACACCTACAAATGTAGTAGATAATGTAGAAAAAATTATGGCTAATATTCCAGAAAATATACCTGATGTACCTAAACAATCTTTAAAAAAAGTATTGTCTTCTCGTCTTAAAAAAACATTAGTTGGTGGTATAGATGCTTTAGATATGTATGAACTAGGTTTAATTGGTATGGCTTTAGTAGAACCTGCTGTACAAAAAGCATTAAATCCTATAATGCCAATGATAGTTCCGGGTTTTAAAGGTAAACTAGATAGTAAAACATATGGTCAACAAGTAATAGAAAACTTACAAACAACTGCTAAGATTTCTCCTACTGCTAAAGCTGCTGAAAAGTTTGCAGAAATGCCTGACCAAGGAGAGTACAACTCTTATAGTTGGGTAGGAAAGATGTTAGATAGATGAGCGAAATAACTTGGGGTCCTAAAGGTACACAACTAATTGTAGTTGAAGGTGCTAAATCAGATGAAGAAGGTAACTTAGTAGAAGGTAGCCGTATGGATACTGCATACTTTTTAGGGTATGAAGATGCTAATGGGACATTCTTTTTGTGGTCAGTACCAGAACAAGAACTATCTGTAGTAACAGATTTAGATGAAAACTTACAACGTGGTGCTTTAAAAGAAGCTGTAACTAATACACTTCCTAATAGAAAAGTACCGTTAACTACATTCAATACTTTAAGTATTAACAATCAAATAGTATCTGCAGGTAATTATGCAGAACTTAAATCTGATTTAACTAATCTAAATCCTATACAAGGGTTCTTAAAAGATATGCAGACTATTGCAGATGAATTGTATTGGTGGAAAGATGGTAGCTATATCAACATGGTGCAAGAAAACTATGCTGAAACAGGTAGCTATGAACTTAATGCTGCACAAATGGCAGGGTTTTTACAAAAGTATGAGATGTCAGAAGCAGAATACAATGCTGCTATTACTAGAGCTACAGATAAAAAAGGTTATGAGTCTACTAAACAAACATATTACAACTCTATAGTTGACCAAGTTACAAAGCTAGGTGGAGAAATATCAGAACAAGGAATGATGTATTTAGCTACACAATGGGCTAATGGTTTATATAACACAACTAGAGTTACACAAGAAATTATTGGTTACTTAGACCCATATTCTAATATGCCTGTATCAGAAGGATTTAAAGCTGCTGCAGGAGATGCTACACCTATACAAACTGGTGAAACTAAAGTACAAGAACTTTTAAACAAATGGCTACCTAAACACATGCACAATGAAATTAACATTGCACAAGTTGCAGGTGATATAAGAAACAAAGGTGGATACGAAGCAGAGTTTATTGAAGACTTAAAAGATAAAAGATTTGCACAATATGGTATGTATGAGAGAGACATTGCGTGGAACAATATTATAAATACTTATGTATCACAAGCTAGTGACATATGGGGAGTACAAGCAACTGTAGATGACCCAGTTATTTTAGATGCTGTACAGAGAAATAATCAAAGTGTATCAAGACAAGAACTTAAAAAGATTGGCTTAGAACGAGGATACCAAAAGACTGTGACAGATTTTGCTAGTGGTATGGCTGATGCGTTTGGTACAGGCATAGTTAAATCTGCAGGATACTTGGAGGGATAATGGTAAAAGTATATAGAAAAGATTTAGTTGGTTTTTATGACGTTACACCAGAACGTGCTAAAGAATTAGAAGGTGCAGGTTATTCTACTAATCCAGATGTTGCAGCAGATGCACAACAGCAAAGTGGAACAAGTACACCAAATACAGACGCAGCCATGGCAGTTGCAAGAAGTTTATTTAGTTTTTTTCCTGAAGCTGTATTAAAAGATTATGCAAATGCTTGGATTAAATATGATGATACAACATTAGCTATAGCTGAAGTTAGAACTAAACCTTCATGGAAAAAAGAATTTGGTTTCTTACAAAGAGATGATGGTAGTTTAATTATGAGTGAAGCTGAAATGTTATCTACTAAAGCTAGTTATGCAGAGACTTTGAGAGAAGTAGACATAACAGATATGACACAATTTGAAACTAAATTTAATGAACTAATAAGTGGAGAAGTATCTGCAGCAGAGTTTCAACAAAGAGTTGACCTTGTTTACAATCAAGTAGTAGACCAAATACCAGAAGTAGAACGTTTATATAGAGACCGATTTGGAATTGAATTAGACCAACCTACTATATTTGGTGCATTACTTGACCCAGACATATCAGATAAAGTACTTAAAGGTGACATACAAACTCTACAATTACAAGCACAAGCAAGTATTAGAGGGTTTACACAATCATTTGCTAGATTTGAAGAACTTAGAAAAGCAGGATTAACTACACAACAAGCAGCACAGGTATATGAACAAGCAACTGGCTTTATGCAAGCTGCATCTACAGTAGGTAGAGAAGTAGAATTAGAAACACTAGAAGAAGCAGCATTAGGTGACGTTACATCACAACAAAGATTACAACGTATTCAAGCTGAAATACAATCTGCAGGTGGTACACAACTAGGCGCAGCATCTACACAAACAGGCGAAGTAGTTGGACTTTTAGAAGATTAGTGTATAATATTATGTATAGCGTTGCGTGGTCCGCTTAAAGACCTGCAATCAGATTTTGGTCCTACGTCAAAATCTTGTACTTAAATTCGTAGAGTAAAGGACTTTAGCTAGAGCTACAGTAACTAAAGTCAAGTGTGGTCTGTAGCCCCACGTTGGACATCCACAGGGTCTAACTGCAAGGGTAATACTGTGAGGAGGTACGAAATGACAGATGACTATACAGATGCAGGCGAAGAAACTATTAATGAATCTTCCGGTGCTAAACAAATGCGTCAGAAAATTAAATCGCAAGAAGACGAGAATGCAGATTTAAAAGCTAAGTTAGCAATGTATGAGCAGGAGAAATTAGAAACTGCTGTAACAGGAATTGGCTTAGACCCTAACGCAGGGTTTGGTAAAGCATTAAAGCAAGTGTATAAAGGAGAAGTAAATCAAGACTCTCTTTTAGATTTTGCAAAGCAAGAGTATGGCTATGAACCAACAGGTGTTTCAGAACAGGCACCACAACCAGTTCAGGAAGCTGTAATTCAAAGTGATGCACGCGCTAGAGTAGAAGCACTTGAAAGTAGTTCACAATCAGTTGTACCCAAAGATGCTTCAGAAGTTTTACAAAAGGTTGCGGAAAGCGGTAATACTAAAGACAGTATTAGAGCCAAACTCAACATAATGGAAGCTCAGAAGAATCTATAAAATTTAGTATAAGTACGAGTAATTATGTAGGAGGTAATTATGGGAGCTATAGGCAGCCCATCACCAATCTCAGCAAGTGAGATTAACAACTTTACAGGCGAGTTGTTCAAAGTCACACCACATAGAACTCCATTATTATCAGCATCCGGAGGACTTACCGGAGGAAAAGCTATCAATAGCACATTCTTCCAGTTCCAAACGATTGATAATGCTACAGTATCTTCCGTAACACCGGGAACAGAAGGTGGCGCACCTAACTATAATGGTCGCTCACGTTCTGCTATCCAAGGTGTACTTGAGATATTTCATGAAGCAGTACAGTTAACCTTTACTGCTCAAGCAGCTTATGGAGAGATTGTGCCGTTTGACTTGGCAGCGAACTATAAGAACAGTATTGACAAACTCGCATTAGAGGGTACTAACCCTGTTAATGATGAAATGGCTGAACAACTTCAGTTAGTTCTAGAGTTAGTCGCAAAAAAAGCAGAGTTCCAAGCATTTAATGGTACCTTTGCAGACGGAACAGCAGCTAGTAGGCAAATGAGGGGCTTAGATGCTCATTGTAACCTTACAGGAGGCAACGTTTATTTTAACGATGCTAATGGCGATGGTACCGGTGCAGACCAAAAAATACATTGGGACACAGTAGCAAATGCTATGAAGAAATTATATGATGCAGGCGCTCCAATGAGAGAACCAGTATTGTTTGTTTCTCCTGCAATGTTGTTGGACCTTAACAAAGAACTTGTTAACCCAACAGTATCAGGTGCTTTAACAGGCGGTATTCTACCTAGAGACAGAAATGTCGGAGGTGTTGACATTGACACTATCGTAACTCCATTCGGAGCTATGGGATTGGCTTTGTCTGACTACTTACCTGCTAACAAAGCATTTATTGTAGATATGGCATATGTTGCACCTATCTTCTTGAACATTCCGGGCAAGGGAACAGTCTTCATAAGAGACTTAGACCAAGCTGACAATGCAAGAATGGGTAAAGCAGTTTACATGGAAATGGGATTTGACTTCGGTCCTCCACAATACCATTGTGAAATTGCCGACATTGCTTAATAGATAAGTATTGAACTTTATGGGGGAATCCACCTTCCCCCTAAAGTTCTGCTAAAGTAGGAGATTATGAGTTTAAGTAAATCAATAGCTAAAAGTGTAACAATAGATGTATCTGCAGATGCTAACAATTCATCAGGAATAAGTACTGATGGTATGTTGTTGTCAGGAATAATTTTTCCTGCCGCTATGACAGGTTCAGCATTAACAGTTGACTTTTCATTAGACGGAAGTACATGGTACGATGTTGTGGAAACAGACGGTACAGAAGTATCTTATACAATTACTGCAGGTGACGCAGTTAGAGTTGACCCTAGTGGTTGGGCTTTTGCATCATCAGGTTTTGTTAGAGTTACATCCGGAAGCACAGAAGCTGCAGACAGAAAAATAACATTAATATTTAGAGCTGCTTAAGGGGTATAAATGAGTACCACTATAGGAGACCTAGTAAATAGGGTTTATAGAGAATACCTTGAAGCACCTGACGATTTAGAAAGTTACTCTTATCTAACAGGTGGTATTAATTCAACTGCAACAACACTTGCATACGATGATAATTTGTTTTCTAGTGAAGAAGAAGACGCATTAGGTGCAGGAACAGTTATAGAAATTAATAAAGAGTTAATGTATACAACTGCACTCAATACAGTTAACAATGAAATTACTGTTACTAGAGGAGCTAGAGGTACTACTAAGGTTGCACATTCAGCCGGTGATATAATTAAAGTGTCACCTACTTTTACAAGACAAGCTGTTTATGATGCAATCGTAGACCAAATAGAAAATTTATATCCAACATTATTTGCTGTAGAAACACAAACAATTACTGCTAAGAGTGGTATCAACATATTAGATGGTGCTACAGATAATTATTTAGTTACACCAATCAAAGCTATATCACAATACACAGACTACGATGCAGGACAAGATGAAACAGGTTCACAATTTAGAGGTGTATCTGTACAATTAATTGACTTACCTAATCCATTTACTTATACAAATGATTCGGGTTCTTCAGTTACACTTACTTATACAGGTGGTCCTTCTGTAGTACATGCTTTACAAAATTTTGGTATATCTTCCGGTAAAACAATGTACATATCTTTTAAAAAGAAATTTGTAGAACCTGCAGATGAGACTACAACATTAGCTGCTGTTGGTTTAGAAAATGAATATGAACCAATTATTATGGCAGGTGTTGCTGCACAAATGGTTGCAGGAAAAGATATAGGTACATTAGATGCTAAGTATCTTACTGACCAATTAGCTGTACAAAATGCACCTATAGGTAGTTCTAATCAAATAAGAAATAGTTTATTACAATATCAACAACTGCTTATACAACAAGCTAGAAAAGATTTAAGAGCTAGGTTTCCAGAACCTGTATCAATGAATAGCATCAACTATCCGGGTGCGTAATGCCTAGAGTTGCAACAACATCTATAGTTAGTAATCCTAAACAATACGGATATGACATTCAATTAGACGATGTATTATTAAGAACAGCTGTTGGTCCTAATGTACAAATGACTATACAATCATCCGAAGTAGAAGAAGCAGGTATTAATGTTAAACAAAATCCTGAAGACTTTACTTCAAACCTTGGTCGTATATACTCTAGAAATAACTTTAAGTCAGGTCAGGGATTAGATACAGCACATAGAAGTAATGGTCAACCTGATGATGTAAACAGATATTGGGATAGTAAAGGTGTTGATGTATTTCATGGAGATGATGAAACTTCTTATCACGTACACTTATTACATAAAACAGCTGATGTTAATGTACGAGGAGCAAGTACACAATTTGCAGGTACAAATAATTATATAGCACAAACTACAGATGGTAAATTATGGGTAACAGATAACACAAGTGTTTATTACTCTACAGATGACGGTGATAACTGGATAGAAATAAACAATACAACCAACAACGCAACACATAACTTTACAGGTATAGCTGCTTTTGGTAATAGTTTATTTCTTACAACAGCTAATGGAACAACAGCATCACAGTTAATTGAATATGATGGTTCTTCTTGGAATGTACGTACTACTGCGCAAACAAGTTCTGGTGGTTTAACTGGTGTGTGGTTTGTTAAAAGCAGACTGTGGATTACAGGTAATGATGGTACTGCTGAATACATATGGGAAGCTAGTCCGTTTAATAAAACATGGTCTGGTTCTGATTTACAAGATGCAGATAGCATAGTAGAAGTAGAACCTACACATGAGTTTACAAGCATTATAGATGGTGGAGCTGCTGTATTAGCAGGAAGTACGGATGGCAATGTTTATTCTTTTAAATTAGTAAGTAGTGTATTTGTTAATCAAGGACAAACAAAAATACCTTTTGAACAGGTACATAGTTTAGCTGCATCAGAAGGAATTATATTTCTTGGAACTAAAGAAGAAGGTGGTAACTCTACAGGTGTAGGTCGTTTGTACAGAACACAACTTGTAGCTGTAGATGATTTATATGTATTAGCTAATAGACAGCTGATAAAAGAATGGATATATGACAGTATAGATGCAACACCACATGCCATGTTTGTTAGTCGTGATAGTGTTTATATGGGTGTAAAAGAAGATACTAATGAAGTAAATTTGTGGCGATACTACTTACCAACAGGTGGTTTGGCTAGAGATTTAAGTTATACAGGTACAGGATTGATGCAAGGAGTAACACAAGCAGACGCTAAATTTATTGTTTCTCTATCGGGTAATGACATTTATAAAGAACAATCTACATATGTATCTGAAGGTTATCTATTAATGTCAGCAGCAGATTTCTTTACAGCAGAAGAAAAACAATTTGTTGGTGCAGAGATATCTACATTTACATTACCGTTAAACACAGAAGTAGATTTACAATATTCTACAAAGTTTGAAGATTTAGATACACCAGAAGCAGCAACATTTACTACAGCTATAACACAAGTATCTGGTGTAGGAGATGTAGAAAAACAAATAGCAGAAGTTTCACGATATATTATAGGTAAAATAGTACTTAAAAGTACAGACAATGTAGATACTCCTAAAGTCAAGTCTGTACAATTTCGTGCATTAGCTAGACCAGAATTAGTAGTAGCACAAATACCTATAAATATTTCTGATAGAGTAGAAAGACCTAATAGAAAACCTTTAAAAGTAAAAGGTTTAGGAGATGTATTGTATGCTTCTCTAAAAGCAAAAGAAGGTACTTCTGCTACATTAGAAATATTTGAACCACGTGAAATAATACGTGGTGTAGTAGAGAGAATAAGCTATCCAATACAAACTAATGAAGTACTAGGAAGTGATACACAATATGCTATCATTACTGTACGTGGTACTAGACAACCTACATTTGACGATGTAACATCTATTAACGTACCGGGTATTGCAGCTTATGGTATAATGAGGTTCGGAGCATAATGGCAGATAGACAAACGCAGATAGTAAACTTTTATGAATCAACTATTTCTGGAAGTATTTTAGCTAGTGCTGCTACATCATTTAATGTATCTTCTGCCCCTACAACAAATGGTACAACAGTAATTAATGCTACTATTGGAACACCTGATACATGGTTTTATTTAGTTATAGACCCAGACAACTCCGGTGCTAGAGAAGTTGTTGTAGTTAAAGCATCTGCATCAACAAGTTTTACAACAGTTTTAAGAGATGTAGAAAGCAGATATGGTGGTACACCACCTAATCATCAAGTAGGAACAACTGTACGTATGTCTGTTGTACATCAACAAATAGAAGATGTTAACGATAGAATAGACGCAGTTAAAGTTACTGCTGACGGTGCAATACAAACTTCTTTATTACAGGATGATGATGCTTTTTCAAGTCCTGCTGCTACAAAAGTAGCTAGCTCTGAAAGTATTAAAGCATACACAGATGCACAGATAGCAGCATTAGGTTCAGGTGTAAGTCTCGGATTAGTTCTTGCTCTAAGTTAATGGGTATATTATTAAATCTTAAAGAAGGTAAAGTTGCTAACGTACTTGAGTCAGGTATTGCCGGAGCAAAATTAGTTTCTTCTTTTCCTGATGGCTTTAAACCTGCAAGTGGTGGTAGTTTATCAACAACTTTTAGAATAATCATGGATAGTTTTTTCATAACAAGTAGCAATAGTTCGCAAGCTTATGCTATAGTTATGGGAGATTAATTAATTGGAGATATAAATGGCAGATACACTACATTCAGTACAAGGAGTTCTTGGAACATCAACAGCAGATATAGTTGATGCCGTAGCAGCTTCAACTACTGAAACAGTTATTGGTATTTTAGTATCTAATGTTAGCGCTTCAAGTGCAGATGTTACAATAGATTTAAGTGTGATTAAGTCTGGTGGAACTTTACGACACATTCTTAATAATGTAAGTCTACCTTTTGGTACAACAATAGAGATTACAACTAAAGTAACATTAGAAACTGGTGACAAACTACAAGGTTTATGTTCAGCAGCTTCTAGTGCAGAATACAATGTATCATTTCTGAAACAAACTTAGGGGTAATTTATGCCCTATATAGGCACACAACCAAATGATGTAAAAAAGAATACTGGTATATACTCACCTAGTGAAATACTGCAACTTACTAAAGAGGGTAGTTGGGGTGGCTCATTAGAACTTATTGCTGAACAAACTGCAAGTAGTGATAGTGCTTTAGATTTTACTTCTATCAAAGAAAGTAAATATAATGTACATTTATTGCAAGTTAATAATTATCAAGCAAATACAGACAACACAATTTTAACTATAAAACTTTATGAGAGTGGTGTTTTAGAAACTACAAGTGTTTATCAAGTTGCAATTCAAGGTGGTAGAGCTGATGGTACTTTTTCAGAATACAAATCTACTGCTAGTGGTAATGGTGTTATGAATATTGGTAGTGGAATTGATTATGCTAGTTCAAAATCTGCAAATGGTTATGTGTATTTTTATAATTTTGGAGATTCTAGTAAATACAGTTTTGCAAATGCACAATTTACTTATGGTTACTACACAAGTGTTTATGAAATGAATTTTGGTGGTGGAGTTTTACCACAAGCTAGTACAGTTAATGGATTTAGAATTGCTGCCAATGCAGGAACTTTTAGTGGAAACTTTAAACTCTATGGAGTAAAACAGATATGAGTAACCTAAGATTAATTAATGAAACTACTGTAACTAGCGGTGTAACTACTGTATCAGCAACAGATGTGTTTAGTTCAGACTTTGATATATATAAAATTACTTTGGAGGGTTTTTATTGTACTACTATTGATTATTTTTATTTAAGGTTAATTGATTTATCAGGCAATGTTATTGCAACTACTTATGATGTTGCAGCTTTAGAATTGCCACCTTTTAATGAAAGAAAAGGAATTAACTTTACAGGTTTATTCCCTAGTACTAACTTTTTACCAAATTCAGAAGCTGAAAGTTACAATGCTGTTTTATATTTATTTAATCCTGCTTCTAGTTTAAATTACAGTTTTATGCTTGGACAAAGTAGTGAGGTTGAATATACAGCAGGTTATTTTAATAAATATATTGGAGTTTTAAAACAAACAGTTTCAATTGCAGGTTTTCAATTATCAGTAGGTACTTTAGGTGGAACTCTTAGTGGTGGCAAGATTAGAACTTATGGATTGAGAGTTGATAGCTAATGGCATTACAACAAGTAGCAACATCAACATTAACTTCACCAGCTTCAACTATTGCAGTAAATGGTATTGATGATGATTCAGTTTATATGTTGGCTTGTCATAATTTAATACCTGATAGCAGTAATGCAGAAGTAAAAATGAGGGTTAATAAAAGTAGCTCTGCTCAATCAGATAGTGAATATGATTATGCTCTTAAAGTTTTATCTAGTGTTAGTTTTAATACAAGGACAGGACAAAATCAAGATGAAGTATATTTTATAGACAATGTACATACTTATGGTGGTAATGCTATTGTTTATTTATATAATTTTAATTCTAGCTCTGAATTTTCTTTTGGAACTATTGAAAGTGTAGCAAATGTAAGTAATCAACAATTAGGAAATACAGGTGGTTGGATACATACTGTTGCCAGTGCAAGTAATGGAGTAACACTACATTTAAACACAGGTAGTTTTAATAGTGGAACTGTAACATTGTACAAGGTAATATAATGAGTGAATTTGGATATATACCAGAAAGCCCAGAACAAAGTTTTGGAAATAATAAAGGGATATTAAAACCTAAAGATATTTATGATTTAACAAGAGCAGATAAATACACTAACTATGGACAATTAGAATTAATTGAAACTGTTACTGCTGATGATACTGTTGCGTTTTATGATTTTGATAATTTAGGCAACTATAAAACACATTTTATTACTGCTACAAATATACAAGGGTCAAGCACAACAGCACAAAACTTAGATATTAGAGTTAAAGTTGGTGGAACTGTACAAGCAAGTAATTATAAATTTGCACAACAATTAGGTGGTAGCAATGGTACATTTAGTGAAAGTAAAACAACAAGTTATTCACAGTTTATTTGGTTATCTAATGTTGATAACGAAATTAATGCTAATGCTAGTGGTTACGCATATATACATAATGCAATAGACTCAACGCAACACACTCACACAACTCACGAGGGTGTATTTAATCAAGGAACTTTTTTGCCTAGATTTAGTTATGGTGGAAGTGCGCACTTTAGTACAGCACAAGCTAGTGGAATAAGAGTTTTTTTAGCAGTTGATGGCAATGTAAGAGATGGGGTTATTTCTTTTTATGGCATTAAGGAGTATGAGTAATGTTGGGTGGTAATAATTTAGAGTTTATAAAATCACAAAGTGCAGATAGTGTATCTTCATTAACAGTTAATAGTATTTTTTCTGCTGATTATGATGTTTACGAAATTTATGTAATGGGTAATGGTAGTCAAAATGTTAGTTCACTTAGTGCTGAATTTGTAGATAGTGGTGGTAGTCGTATTGGCACAGGTGCTTATGATACTGCAATTCATAGACTTCATTATAATCAAGCGTTTGATGATGTAAGAACTACTGGTTCAAATTCATTTGAGTTTGCTTTTACTTCACACATTGACCACGATTTTGCTACAAAATTAACTGTATTCAATCCATTTTCAAATTCAAAATTTACTTATGCAAATATGCAAAGTGCTTCACAGACAGCTGAAAAGAATATTGTTTTTTGTGGAGTAACAACAAGTGCAACAGGTATAAAATTTTCAGCTAATCAAAGTTTTACACCAGTTCATGTTAATGTATATGGAGTTAAATAAATTATGAGTGGTAGCTTAGTTAAAATAGATGAAGAAATAATAACAGGTGCAGTTTCAAGTGTTACCTTAGGAAACTTTAGTGCAGATTTTGATGTATATAAAGTTGTTATTAACGATATGCAAACAAGTAATGATAATGTTGCAGCGAAGTTGCGTTTTAATAATTCTAGTGGTCCAGTAATTTCTTCAAGTTACAATGAAGCATTTGAATTTTTACGAAATAATGCATCATTTGTAAATTCTCACCAAAATGGTCAAACACAATTAAGTTTAGGTGGTACGACTTTAGGTACTAATGCAAGTGAAAACCAACAAAATGTTTTACATATTTATAATGCTTTTAACGCAAGTGAATATACCTCATTTACACAAGATGCAGTCTTAGTAAATTCTAGTGGATATGTAAGTGGTGCAAAAGGTGGGGGAACTTTAGCCATTACTGAACAACATTTATCAATATTAATTTATATGGAAACAAATAATATTGATGGTGGAACATTCACTTTATATGGTTTAAAGAAGTAATAACAAAAGAAGTATGCTAACATAGGAGAATATTATGGCAACATTAGAAGAACTAACAACTGAAGCTACAGCGGAGATAGAAGCTGCTAAGCCAATGTACAAGCAAGTTAATAACGAAAGACTAGAGTTCAATGATGCTGATTATGCACAGTCTGTAACAGACTTAGCTAACAGCAAATGGGATGCTCAACAGTTTGGTTATATACAAGCTAGACAAGAAGCTTATGGTTCTATCGGCGACCAACTTGATATGCAATATAAAGATTTGGTAGATGGTACAACTGTTTGGAAAGACCACATAGCTAAAGTTAAATCAGACAATCCAAAACCTGCATAAATAATCTGTTATAATCGTCCTTATGGAATTTATAATTGGATTTTTTTTAGGTTATTTTTTAAAAGAAATTAGTTCTTATCTTAAAAGAATAAGCAACTACGACCTAGATAGCAACATAGATAAGGAATGGGATTTCCTATCTAGAGATGACTTACCATAAATGTCAA
>Ga0181418_1000460_pt1 | contig 13668 bp, 19 predicted proteins | sample 41SPOviralmetaG_FD_130143 | JGI IMG/M metagenome (GOLD analysis project Ga0181418, IMG submission 130143) | Marine viral communities from the oligotrophic San Pedro Time Series (SPOT) site, San Pedro Channel, CA, USA - 41 SPOT_SRF_2013-03-13 | ecosystem: Environmental > Aquatic > Marine > Strait...
AACAGAAGGTGGCGATGGCGGTGGCGGTTTAACACTCGCATACAGTGGAAGTTCAGTCGCATACGCTGGAGGCGGCGGTGGTGGAAGTCGTGATGGAGGAGCTGGTGGTACTGGTGCTAGTGGCGGTGGTAATGGTGGTGTAGATAATTCAACCGTATCCACAGCAGGAGCCGCAAATAGAGGCGGTGGAGGCGGCGGCGGTGGTCGTAACGGCGGTACACCATTTGTTGGTGCTAACGGTGGCTCTGGTGTCGTTGTTATAAGATACTTAACGTAAGGAGATTTATTATGGCACATTTTGCAAAAGTACTTAATGGAACAGTAACAAATATTATAGTAGCAGAACAAGAGTTTATGGATACTTTTATTGATGACTCTCCAGGCGAATGGATTCAAACTTCATACAATACAAAAGAAGGTGTACATTTAAATGGTGGTACACCATTAAGAAAAAATTACGCCATAATTGGTGGCACATATGATTCAACTAGAGATGCATTTATTCCTCCAAAACCATATCCAAGTTGGACTTTAAATGAAGACAAATGTATTTGGGTATCACCTAAAACATATCCAACTGACGGAAAGTATTATGATTGGGATGAAGAGAACCAAGAATGGAAAGAAGAAGAGTAATAACTTCTAAAAACTAAAAACATCTAACACACAATCCTTATAAATAGAAGAAGAAGGAGACTGTGTTCGATGGCAACAATTTCTAATATATTCATAGATCAAGACGCTGACTTTACTACTACAGTAACAGTCAACGATTCTAGTGGTGATGCTTTGGACTTAGCTGGTTATACTGCACTAACAATGATTCGTAAAACTTACCAATCAGCAACAGCAGTTACATTTACCTCAACATTTGCTAATCCACGAACATCAGGACAAATCACAATTTCACTAACAGATGTACAAACTGCCGCTCTTGATGACGGAAGGTATGTTTATGATATGGTCATAACAGATTCCTTAGGCGTCAAAACTAGAGTGGTTGAGGGTATTGCAACTGTTAATCCAAGCGTATCAAGGTAGGAAAATATGTCTATTCAAGCAAAAGTAAATACTCCTAGAAATGTTGTAGGTTCGGTATCACAAGGAAACCAACCTCAAGTAACTCGTGTAAACGTAGCTCTAAATAGTGTTTCTGCTGCAAATGATGTAGATGTTAGTTCGTTCCCTCTTACTGATGGAGCACTACTACAATGGAATGATACCACAAAAAAGTGGACGGCGAGGAATGAACTTGGAACAACTGGCGGCACTCTAAAGTTGAGTGGTGGAAGTTTTTAAAACAAATAGGAAGAAAACAAAATGGCATTAACATTACAAATTAAAAGGTCATCTGGTTCTACCGCACCATCATCTCTGCAAGATGGTGAAATGGCCTACACCCACGGCAATGAAAAACTTTTCATTGGTGACGGTTCTACCGTTAAACTTATTGGTGGTAAATCTTTTAATGACTTGATCGATCATACAGCTGGTACATTGACTGCTAGTTCTACAATTATTGTTGACGCAAACAAAGCTGTTGATGATTTGATTGTAGGTAACAACGGTTCAACTGGTGGATCAATTAAAATTAAAGAGGGTACTTCAAACGGAGTACATCACATCCAACTAAAAGCACCAAACGCTTTAGGAGCAAACTTAGAACTTGAGTTGCCTGGATCAGACGGTTCATCTGGACAATTCTTGTCAACAAACGGTTCTGGTACATTAGCATTCGCAGATGTTCCATCTGGTTCATTTACATTGGCCGCTGATAGTGGTACTAACGATGTTTTTACAACAGGACAGGTTTTGACATTTGAAGGTGGAACTGGACTTTCTTCAGTTGTATCAAATAACAAAATTACATTTAGTCTTGACTCGATTGCAAACTCATCTCTTGCAAATAATACAGTTTCTTATGGTGGGGTATCTCTTGCACTTGGTGCTACGGATGCAACTCCAGCCTTTGATTTGAGTGATGCAACAAACTATCCAACATCATCTCTTGCTGGAACAATTACAAATGCACAACTTGCTGGTTCAATCGCAAATGCAAAACTTGCTAACGATGGAATTACAATCGGTTCTGATGATACATCACTTGGTGATACAATCACAGACTTGAATGGATTGACTTCTGTAGATGTTGATAACCTTACACTTGATGCAAACACAATCTCAACAACTAACTCAAATGGAAACTTAGTTCTTGCACCAAACGGTACAGGTGCAGTTAATGTTCCTTCTGGTTATGAGGGAAGATCTGGATTTGGTGATGATTCACTTGTAAACAAATCATATGTTGATGCAGTTGCAAATGGACTTGATGTTAAAGCATCTGTTAAGGTTGCTACTACTGCAAACCTTGCTGCAACATATAACAATGGTAACGGTACACTGACTGCATCTTCTAATGGTGCAATCGCAGTTGATGGTGTAATACTTTCTGCAAACGACAGAGTTCTTGTTAAAGATCAGACAACACAAACACAGAACGGTTTCTATAAAGTTACTGCAACTGGTAGTGGTGGTGCTGCATTTGTACTTACAAGAACACCAGATGCAGATGCAGCCTCTGAATTAACAGGTGGTGCATTTACTTTCGTTGAAGAAGGTACTGCAAACGCAGACAACGGTTATGTTCTAACTACAAACGGAACACCAACTCTTGGTACAACTGCAATTACCTTTGAACAATTCTCTGGTGCTGGACAGATTTCTGCTGGTGCTGGTTTAACTAAAACTGGTAATACAATTGATGTTGTTGGAACTGCTGATAAGATTACAGTTGCTGCAAATGCCGTAACAATCGCATCAACATATGTTGGACAATCATCTATTACAACTCTAGGTACAATCGCAACTGGCGTTTGGAATGGTACTGCAATTGCAGCAACTTCTGGTGGTACAGGATTAACCTCAATTGCAAAAGGTTCTGTACTTGTGGCGAACTCTGCCAATACTTTGTCTGCTCTTGACGGTGGAGGTTCTGATGATGGTATTTTACTATATACAGCATCTTCTGATACACTAGCTTTTGCAGCGAGTATTGACGGCGGAACATTCTAAGTAGTCATGTAGGAGTTGCCTCATGGCTGTGGATTTAAAACTTAAAAGGTCGCACACTCACTCGACTATCCCATCTACTTCAGATTTGATAGAGGGTGAAGTTGCTGTCAACACATATGACAGAAAAATGTATATGCGTGACGGTAGTAACAATGTTGTTACTGTCGCAAACCATTATGCAACCGATTATGAATCTGCAACAAAAGTATTATATGTAACCGTTGCGACTTCTACCACAGATCATCCATATCATGGAACTGGTTCTAGTAACAAGTATAAGATCAATGGTATCTTCTCACCTTATCTTCATCTAATTCCAAAAAATACCTATCGGTTCGATCAGAGTGATTCTTCCAACTCTGGCCACCCTTTGCGTTTTTATCTAGATGCAAGTAAGACTACTGCCTATACTTCGGGCGTGACTACAAGTGGAACTCCAGGCAGTTCTGGTGCATACACTCAAATTATTGTTTCTGACTCAACTCCATCTGTTCTTCATTATCAATGTTCTTCTCATGGAAACATGGGTTGGGCAGTATTTACTAATACAAGAAATCTTACAAATTTTGATACAGATGACCTTTCAGAAGGTTCGTCCAATTTATACTTTACAAATGCACGAGCAGATGCAAGAATTTCTGCGGCCAATACTGATGATTTATCAGAGGGTTCGTCTAACCTTTATCACACGACTGCAAGAGTAAACTCTGCAATTGACAGTAGAGTTACAAATACATTCATAAACAATTTGAGTGGTGTCGTTGCTGACACTGCTACAATACTTGCAACTTCAAGAAATATTCACGGCGTTGCATTTAATGGTTCTGCTGATATTGACTTATCTGAAGTTATTCAAGATACAGTCGGTGCAATGTTTAGTGGTAATACAGAAACAAATATAACTGCAACATATCAAGATAGTGATGGAACAATAGACCTTGTTGTTTCTGCATCTGGTATTGCAAGTTTAGCTGATGATTCTTCACCCCAATTGGGTGGAGACTTGGATGTTAACGGCAACTCAATTGTCTCTGCATCAAATGGTAATATCGCAATCACACCAAATGGTTCTGGTAAAGTAATTATTGACGGATTGTCACATCCTGTCGCAGATGGTAATGCTGGACAAGTTCTAAAAACGGATGGTTCTGGAAACCTTGCATTTGCGTCTGTGGGTTCACTTGCTGGTTCTGGTATTCAAAATGTATCAGATGACAGCTCTCCACAACTTGGAGGTAATTTAGATTTAGTAACACATAGTATTGTAACTACATCCAATAGAAATATTACACTTGCACCAAATGGTAATGGTAAAGTTGTTGTGGGAACAAATGGTATTGCGTTTGCAGACGGTTCAACACAAACAGCTGCTGGTTCAACACAAGGATTTGCAATTGCAATGGGCATTGCACTTGGGTAGTATAAATACTATAAAAGGATAATTTAAATGGCAAAACCTACATCAAGAACAGAATTTAAGGAATACTGCCTTAGAAGTCTAGGTAAGCCTGTAATCGAAATAAATGTCGATCCAGATCAGGTACAGGATAGAATAGATGAGGCATTACAGTATTTCGCTCAATATCATTATGATGGTATTGAAAGAGTATATCTAAAACATCAAATTTCACAAGCAGATATTGATCGTTCAAGAAGTGATACCACTCTTGCAACAGTAACAGATGTTGATGCATCAACTACAGCAGTTTGGAAAGAACAGAAAAACTATATTCCTGTTCCAAGTTCTGTTATGTCTATTGTAAAAGTATTTCCAATGACAGACAAAGCTTCACTTAATATGTTTGATGTTAGATATCAATTAAGACTAAATGACTTATATGATTTCAGTTCTACTTCAGTGATGCATTATGAAATGACAATGCAACATCTAGATTTTCTAGATCACATTCTTATTGGTGAGACTGCAATACGACATAACCAACACCAAAACAGATTGTATATGGATGCTGACTTCCAAACAGATTTTGTAGATGGAGACTTTATCATTATTGAATGTTTTCGTAAATTAGATCCAGACACATTTGCCGATGTTTGGGATGATATATTTTTAAAGAAATACGCAACACAACTCATTAAAAAACAATGGGGTGCAAACCTTTCAAAGTTTCAAGGAATTCAAATGTTGGGTGGAGTTGCACTAAACGGCGAACAGATATATACACAGGCGCAAGAAGAAATAAATCAGTTGGAAGAACAAATTCAACTCGCATATGAACTTCCGCCTATGCATATGATAGGATAGACAATGCCTACTAATGTATATTTTGATACAGGCACAATGCCAGAACAGCATCTCTATGAAGATTTAATCATAGAACAATTGCGTATTTACGGACAGGATGTATATTACATTCCTCGTAAGATGGCTGGCACTGATAGTATTTTTGGAGAAGATATTAGTTCTTCTTTTGAAGATGCATATCTTATTGAAATGTACATAGATAACACTGATGGATATGAGGGTGAAAAAGAACTCATGTCTAAATTTGGTTTAGATATTCAAGACGATGCAACCTTTACAGTTGCAAGAAGAAGATGGGAACAATTTGTTACTGTCGATAATAACCTAATTGAAACATCAAGACCAAATGAAGGTGACTTAATATATTGGGCAAAAGGAAAGAAACTTTTTGAGATTACGTTTGTAGATCACGATGACCCTTTTTATCAGGCTCAAAATCTACCTACATACAAACTCAAGTGTAAAACATTTGAGTATGCTTCAGAAGTTATTGATACTGGTATTGCAGAACTTGATAACATTGAGACAGATAATTCTCTGGATACAATGCAACATCAGATTACACTGGAACAAACAACTGCATTTAATCAGGGTATTAGACTTGAAGGTGCTGGTGAAGGTAGAATATTTGATTCATCTTCTATTGGTTACGATCAACCAGGCGCTGGTAGTTTTGATGCAAGTACACTTACATTTGACAATGCAGGGCCATTCATTATTACTGAGGATGAAACTCTAGATGGTGCTCTTGCAGTAGAAAATTCTGTAGAGGGTGCCGATGCGTCCTATATAGTACTAGAAACTTACGATATTGCAACGATTGATGAGAATTCACAGAATGAGGACTTTGAACTTGCAGATGATAATATATTAGACTTCACTGAATCTAATCCATTCGGTGATGCTGGGATGAAATAAACTATGATTGGACAATATTTTTATAATCAATCCACAAGAAATGTGGTAGTTGCATTTGGTACACTATTTAATCAAATCCAACTTACGAAAAAAGATAATAGTGGTAATGTAATTCAAACCATGAAAGTGCCTCTTGCGTATGGGCCTAAACAGAAGTGGTTATCTAGACTTACAGAAGATCCAAACCTTAATAAAAAGGTGGCAGTCACATTACCAAGAATTGGTTTTGAGATTTCTGGGATGACATACGACTCAACCAGAAAACTTAATAAAGTTATGAAGGTTAAAAAGGTTGCAGATGGAACTGATGCAGAACAAGTTAAATCTGGTTTTATGCCTGTTCCTTACAATATTAATTTTGAATTATATATACTGTCAAAGAATTCTGACGATGCACTTCAAATTGTAGAACAGATTCTTCCATACTTTCAACCAGAGTATACAGTAACAATGAGGGAAGTTCCAGAATTAGAAATAATTCGTGATGTTCCTATTGTGTTAAACAGTATTAATTATGAAGATGATTATGAAGGTGAATTTACAAGTAGAAGGAGTATTATCTACACTTTGTCTTTTACTGCAAAGTACTACTTGTACGGCCCAGTAACGTCTTCAAATGTTATTCGCTCTGTACAAGTTGATCAGTATGCAGACATGCCTGTTAATTCACCTAAGAGAGAACAAAGATATTCAGTTACTCCAACACCAAATTCAGTTGCAGCTACTGACTTTGACCCAGATGATGATAATTTTGGATTTAATGAAACAACAAGTTTCTTTGAAGATGCAAAAGAATATAATCCAGTAACGGGTCAAGATGAATAAATAGTAAAAAGAAATAAGGATAAAAGAAAATGCCAATTAGAAAACCAGTAGCTGGAGTAGGTTTCTTCCAAGGAGAAAGTGGAGCCAGAGGTGATACCACAAATGGTAAAGGTGATATTTTTCGTGTAAATGAATCAGTTCTAAACACTAGTGTGACTATTGCTGCTGGTGAAAATGCATCATGCGCTGGGCCTTTGACTGTATCTACAACTGGAACTGTTAACTTAACTGTTAATGGTGACTTGACAATTGTATAGGAGAGAGACATGGGTTCAACATTAACAGTAGATAATATCTTAGGTGCGACAGCAGCTTCAAGTGTGGTGATACCAAACCATGTTCTTCAGTTTGTATATAATACGCCCGCTTCTGGTCAAACAATGACAAATGTTACATCTCAAACCAGTATAACTCTAAACGCCTCAACTACAAGAGGAACAGCAACTTGTAGTGTTACTAGAAAAGATGCAAACTCTTTCTTTATAGTGAGAATTGGATTCACAGCAGCAAGAGCTTCAACTGCTGGGGAAATGAGATGTGGTTATAGAATTGGTTCTGGTTCTGATGTAGTAGCATATTTTAAAGATGGTACATCTTGGGAAAGATGTGACGGAGAATTTAAAGATACAACAACTGGTTCGGTAGGTGATGTCCTTTCGTTTCAATCAGTTTTGTCAACCACTGGTGGTGCAAATAGTTACGTTCGGCACGTTATGATGAGTGTTATGGAGGTTGCACAATGAGTACTTTATTCGTAAATAATCTAAACACTGCAAGTGGTACAACGATTACAGTTCCTACTGGTAAACAAATAATTGGAACTGACACTAATTCTATCAAAGCGCCTGGAATGGTTATTCAATCTGTACATTCAGATACGTCAACTTGGACTCCAAGAGCTACTACTACATCAACGTCTTATACTTCATCTGGTCATACATTAGCAATTACACCGAAATATAGTAATAGTATACTTCTTCATAGTTATCTTGTTTCAGCACATAACAATACTGCTGGTTCATATTCCTATGTTGTTCTTAATAAGTCTGGTGTTGGAAATTTAATGGATACAGAATCAGCAAATGGTGGTAAGCAAGCTTGGTCATGTCAAGGTATTACTAATATTAAAGATATAGCTGGAACTACAAATGCAATAACGTACACAATGCATTTTAGAGCTGGTTCCACTGGCACATCATATCTTGGTTGGTCTAGTAGTTTTTCTAATCAAAACTCTTGTAGTTGGTCTATAATAGAAATCGCACAGTAAGGAAATAGGACATGGCATCAACATTAAAAGTAAATACAATTCAACATACTGGTGGTACGTCTGCATTGACTATTGATAGTGCTGGAACAATAGACTTTCCTGTTAATACTAATATTACAATATTTGGATTGACTACGCAGACTGCTATTACTTCTACATCATTATCAACTTTAACTGGTTGGACAAAATTTAATAGTCAATCTGTACATGGGTTTAAACCATATGGTTCTACAATCAATGAAAGTAGTGGATATTTTACACCAGTTAAACTTGGTCTTTATAAACTTGAATTAGATTTGCATATCTTTCGTGGCAGTTCGCCTAGTGCAAGGTGGTTTCAAGCTGATTTAGAATTTACTCCAAACGGTGGAAGTGTAATTGCTGGTGACGTTTATGATAACGTACCATATAGTAATAATGATACAACTTATCACCTACTTCATAGACATAAATATTATAACTTTAATCATGCTAATGATAAGGTGCGTGTAAGGGTAGCTGCAAGTAATAATGTTACTATTAAAGCTTCTGGTGCTTCAGACTTTGATTCACAATTAGTGTTTAGGTGGGTTGCACCGCCAGTAGCGTAAAAAAAGAATTATAAATAACAGAAAGAATTTTATTAATTAGGAGAAAATAAAATGGCAACAACAGCTTCAGAAGCATTAAGTGAACTTGGAATTACTGAGTGGGTCTTGCGTGGCGAACCTACAAAGGAAGACGAGTTCAAAGAAATGTTCAGAAAAGTTACTGGTTCAGATTCAAGTGGTTCTGCAATTGAATCTTCTGACCCTTCAGAATGGGGTGTAACTTGGAAACAATTATCAGACAAAATGAAGGCAATGGATGATGCAGCACCTATGAATGAACTTCGTATACAACGAAATGCAAAATTAGCAGAGACAGATTTCTATGCTCTCTCTGATGTAACAATGTCAAGTGATATGGCAGATTATCGTGATGATCTTCGTGATTTGCCTGCATCTGCGAAACCAACTTTAACAGATGGTGTACTTGGTAACGTGACTTGGCCTACAAAACCGTAATTGTATGAAATGTCAAATCAAACTGATATTCTAGATAATGTTCTTGGTATTACAGATGTTGTGGAAACAACTACTAAAAGTGTAACACCACCAAAACCTGTTCTTGTTCCTAAAACAGAAAACAATGAACAGGATATAGATAATGATTATAAATATCAACGAGAGAATTTTTACAATCTGATTGAAAGAGGACAAGATGCAATTGATGGTATTCTAGACCTCGCAAGAGAATCAGAACACCCTAGAAGCTATGAAGTTGCTGGGAATTTAATAAAACAGGTTGCAGACGTAACAGAAAAACTTGGTGATTTACAAGAGAAGATGAAGAAACTAAAAGAAGTTCCTAGTTCTGCACCAAAGAATGTAACGAATGCATTGTTTGTTGGTTCAACAGCTGAACTACAAAAGATGTTAAAAGGAAAAGAATAATGCCACTAACAAGAGCTAATAATGTTGGTGTAGCACTTGAAGGAATTGATGTTCCGACAGGTACAACTGCACAAAGAGAAGGTTCACCAGCACAAGGTGTACTAAGATTTAACACAACCGACACTGCATTTGAAGGTTACAACGGTGGTAATTGGACATCTGTAGGTGGTGGTGCAACTGGTGGTGGTTCTGATGCAGTTTTTTATCTAAATGACCAGACGGTAACTACAGACTTTACAATTGCGGCAAATCAGAATGCTGTAAGTGCAGGCGAGATTACAATCGCTAATGGAATTACAGTTACAATCTCTGGCGAACTTTCGGTGGTATAGATATGAGTAAACTTACAGTCACAACAATAGCTGGTGTAACATCTGGTGCAGATGCAAACAAAGTCAAGATTGAATCTGGACATACTCTTGAATCTGAAAATGTTACAGTTAGTGGCACTACTACATTTCAAAAAAGTATAAGTGTTGGAACTACTGCTAATCTTATTTCAAACGGTGATTTTACTACTAACACTACTGGTTGGACTGCAACTGGTTCAGCTATTGCGATTAGTTCTGGAGCACTTCAACTAACACCCAACAGTGGTGTTAACGGTTTTGCAAACCAACAAGTAGATAATCTTGTTATTGGTAGAAGTTATATTGCATCTGTTGTTGTCACACAAGATGCTGGTGCATTATCTAGATTGTACATAGGTACATCTGCAAACGGAAATCAAACTGTTAATAGTGTAAACTTAGGTACTGGTGCTCATTCTTTTACTTTTGTTGCAACAGCAACTACTCATCACTTTGCACTTGTTGTCGGTGGTGGTACTGGACAAGTTACAAAATTTGATGATGCTAGACTTACTGAAGCAAGTAGAATTATTTTTCCATCGGTAACTGGTATTGCTCCAGAAATAAAACAAGGTACTACAGTTAATGATTTAGCTCTTGCTACTAATCAAGTCAATAGAATAAACATAGATGCAAATGGTCATGTAACCATGCCTACGCAACCAGCATTTTTAGCTAGACTTACTTCTGCTCAAGATAATGTTGCAGTCAATAGTACTTATAATATTGCTTTTAATGCTGAAGTTTTTGACCAAAACTCAGATTATAATACATCTAATTATACGTTTACTGCGCCTGTGACTGGCAAGTATATGATAGGGTGTAATCTCAATTATGCAAATTGGGATAGTGCTTTCAACTACGTCTGGTTTCAATTTAATACTTCTAATGCTCTTTATTATATTGATTTAAAACCTGGCGATGTACTGGCAGATGATGGTTATTTTGGACAAAATGGGTCGTTACTTTGTGATATGGATGCTGGTGACACAGCAACGGTTCAAATTTCACCTAATTCTGGGTCTGCACAGATGGATATTATTACTTCTAATTCATCACAATTTTATGGTTACTTAGTAGCCTAGTCATGCTGAAATAAGCAATCTTAAAGGAGATAAAAATGGCAAATCATACTATAACAATTACACTAACAGATGTACAACAACAAATACTATCTAACGACTTGTATAATGATTCAGACAATGATGGTCTAGATTCATGGGTTCAAGGTGCAATGGATGGTAAAATTAATAACTGTTGGAAACGTATGCAAAATGAATGGACAACAAGGTTAATGAATGATGAATCTTTCAATGACCCAATTCCATCAAACCAAGCAGACTTTGTAAAGCTCGTACTTTCTAGAAGTGATTACAAGAATCGTAAAGCAAGAGATGATGCTAATACGTTATCATAAATAGTTATAACAAGGAACAATTAAATGTCATCCAAGATTAAAGTAGATACAATTGAAAATGTTGCTGGTTCTGGAAACGTAAGTCTGGGGTCTGGACACAATCTTGTGGTGCCTGGCAATATTACTGGACAAGGTACACTTGGTGTTACTGGTGCAACAACTATGAGTGGTGCGTTGACTATTAATACAGCATCAAATGGCCTTCCTTCTATAAGCCTTCAGCACTCAAACTCAGGAGCTGACAACTTTCAATTATTATCAGGAACGCCAGGAGTTGCTAATAGTGGGTTTTCTATTAGAGATATTGATGCGGCTGTCAATAGACTTGTTATAAACTCAGCAGGCAATATCGGAATTGGAACTTCGGCACCTTTACGTCAACTTCATATAAATAACACTAGTGCTAATTCAGAGATTGCATTTACTGCCGCTACTAACGGTGTTTCTTCTATACTTTTTGGTGATGGTTTAACTGGTACAGATGTTTATCGTGGATACGTCCAGTATAACCATACTAATGAGAATATGTTATTTGGTATTGCTGCAACTCAGTTACTTTCAATTAACCATGCTGCAAACACTTTTGGTTTGGATTTTATTACTCATTCCGCTCCTTATGGGATGAGAGTAAGGGCAAATGGTTCTTACAGTCACCAAGAAGGAATATACCTAGCAAACCATGCTAATACTTTAAGATGGAAAGCCAACATGGATGGCTCTTCAAATCAATCAGGAGCAGCTAGTGCAACAGCTTTTAATGCAACTTCAGATTATCGTCTTAAAGAAAATATAGAAGACTTAACGGATGGAATAACAAAAGTTAAACAACTACAGCCTAGAAAGTTTAACTGGATTTCTGATAAAACAAACACATTGGAAGACGGATTTATTGCACACGAAGTTGCAACTGTTGTTCCGTCAGTAGTTAAAGGTTCTAAAGATGGGGTTGTAGTATGGCAAAAGGGTGAAGAGTTACCTGACGGTGTTTCATTAGGTGATAATAAACTAGATGATGATGGTAACACAATTCCAGAATACCAAGGTATAGAGTATGGAAAACTAGTACCATTGCTCACTACTGCACTGCAAGAAGCAATAGCAAAGATAGAAACATTAGAAACTAAAGTAGCGGCACTAGAAGGATAATAATATGTCAAAAGTAAGAGTAGATGAACTTGCAACAAGAACTGGTTCTGGTAATATTACTGTAAGTAATAATATTGCTGGTGCTGGAACAATTAGTGGAACAAACATCGCTGCAAGTGGAACACTTAGTGGTGCAACCCTATCTACAAGTGGAACATTCACATCAACTGGATTAATTACTGCAAGTGCTGGTGTCGCAGTTGGTGGAACTGGTGCAGCTAATACCTTGGATGATTATGAAGAAGGCGCATGGGTGCCGACTATAAAAAATGAGACTGACACTAATTTAAGTGTGGGGTATGTATCAGCATATACGCATGGTAGATATGTAAAACTTGGGCCTGTAGTGCAGTTCCAAATGACAGTTAATTTAAGTTCTGTAAGTGGTGGTAGTAGCAGTCAACATTTAATTTGTAATAATATGCCCTTTGCAGCTAAAACATATCAAACAAACTCTAATGGTGGATGTTTAGTTTGCTATACTTCAAACGTAGGAACAGATATGTATTTAGGTTTGATGCTTGGGGGTTCTGCTAATTTGAGATTTTATAGAGACCATTCTGGAAATACCTTTAAAACAAATGGATTAGCATCAAATACTTGGTTTCAAGCATTTGGTCAATACGAAACAGCATCATAAATAACTTTATACCTCTAGTGGATACTAGGGGCGGACAGAAGGAGAAAAATAATGGCGATTACAAAACGTACAGAACAAGATAAGATTGAAGTAGTCGGCGTGCATAAGCACATTCAGATTAGAACTGCTACTATCATTGAAGAAGACGGTGCAGAAATTTCAAGAAATTACTCACGCCACATTGTATCACCAGACTCAGATTCATCTGCTGAAAGTGCAGATGTAAAAGCGATGGTTGCACAGTTTCATACTGATGCAGTCAAAACTGCTTATGCAAAACATCTAAAGGACT
>Ga0181418_1000464_pt1 | contig 13640 bp, 13 predicted proteins | sample 41SPOviralmetaG_FD_130143 | JGI IMG/M metagenome (GOLD analysis project Ga0181418, IMG submission 130143) | Marine viral communities from the oligotrophic San Pedro Time Series (SPOT) site, San Pedro Channel, CA, USA - 41 SPOT_SRF_2013-03-13 | ecosystem: Environmental > Aquatic > Marine > Strait...
GGAGATTGGATTGTAGATTGGTTTGAAGTAAATGATGATGAAGAAGATGGAATAAGAGGCGATTCATCTCCATTGAGGTATGACTCAAGACAGACTGGTTGAGAAGGCAACTAAAGTTGGTGGAAATATGTCAGATGATGCCGTAGAGGGTTTAGTGACTCTTCAAGAGCGTGTTGTTAATTTGATAAAACAACTTAATATGCCCTTAGTTGAAGTAAGTATAGTTATACAAAATATGCTTTCGCCGATGCTTACATCACTAAATGAACATGCATCCAATACCAACAGTGAAATTCCAGAGAAGTTGAAGCACCAGTGGCCGATTAGGAAACCGATCAATGACGATGTAGCGTCTTCGCTAAGTGTTGATAAAATTTTATCTGTTGTTGATGAAGATAGGATGGATATTTTGATGACTCTAATCAGAGTGACTATGGTAGAAACAGAAATGATCCTTACCGACGGTATTTCCGCCCTAAGAATGTGGGAACATCTAGCAAGAAGCCAGTTATCTAACATCATATCGCCAGGTCAACTTTTTTCTCCCTTTGAGATTCCAGAAGATTGGTGACAATTTTTTTTTTAACAATGACATTTTAGGCGATTCCATGGCAGGCAAATACTCTATCTCTGTACTACTTGTTATGCTCTTGGTTAGTGCCGGTCTTTCGGGTTGCTTCGGTAATGATTCTACATATGTGGAAAAAGGAATACCTGGAGGACTAACCCTTGCTTGTCTTAGTGATGCCAAATATACCTCCCTAGTTGTGGAGATTGATTATGAAGCTGGTTATATGCCAGAACAAAGCTCCACAGAGTTGCTAAAAACTCGTCTTGAACAGGTATGTAATAAGCCACAAGGTATCGAGATACTTCTTACAGAAACTAATTTTGAGCATGAAGGTCAATGGTCCTCAAGCGATGTAAGAGACAAAAGCTGGGATGAAAAGTCAGAAGACCCACAAACTGGCTCAACACTTTATTGGCAAGCAATTTTCCCGTCTGGTCAATATGCTAATGACGGTGTTCTCGGCGTAGCGGTAGATGCATCAACAGTTGCAATTTTTGGTGAAAGTGTTGATGATGCAGAAGGTCCAATTTTCAATCGTCCGTCATCTGAAGAGATTGAAAATAGCGTGTTAGTTCATGAATTTGGCCACCTACTTGGACTGGTTAACTTAGTTTACCAATCTCCGGTAGACCATGAGGATGAAGACCATAAAGGCCATTCAAATAACGAAGATTCAGTAATGTATTGGGCCATCGAGTCAGCCAATATTGGCAACATCATAACAGGGCAATTGCCCGATGATTTTGATTCTGATGACCTCAATGATCTTGCAGGTATGTTAAGCGGTGAAATCGAGACTGATAATCAATTGTGGACAAATTGATTATTTTTTTCCGCCACAAATCTAGTTGCCTCTCTCCAAGCGTCAAATATCGAGTAGAACCACAGAACAAACCACAATACTACTGTCAAAGCCAGCGGGATTTGTAGTAATGTCCAGTCAAAGGCTTTCTGATGCTTTCTATTGAAATGTTGCCCGATAAAGAAGAAAGGAACAGCAGCCAAAATTGCAGCAAACAAAGGCCGCAATGCTCCCCAAAAACCAACTCCTAGTGTCATTTCTTTCCAAATCTGGCGGAAAATTTTGAGTCCTGTAACACCCTCTTCGGGTTTATCTTCAATTTTGACAAATTGAGAATCATTCATGGTGGCTCAATTACCACCAAATGCTAATTGCATGTCAATATAACGCATAAATGAACACGAACAGGTCAAAAGTAAGCACTGATTGGGGGTTTCATGGGACGAATATTGGTCACAGGATTCGAACCATTCGGCAACCATAATTCCAATATTTCCAAGGATGTACTGGCAAAAGTACCAGAAATGGTTACCGTCTTTGATCCATGGAGTGGCTTGCGAAATGCCACACTTCAAGGTCAAGAAATTTACGTTGAAAAAATTATTTTAACGGTAGATAATGATGGCAGTAACGCAATTGCCAAAAGATTGGATGAGGGTGAAATTTGGGACGCAATAATACATCTTGGTTTGTGTGACTCAAGTGATAAAATCAGACTTGAAACCACTGCTAAAAATAATCTCGATATGAGAATTCGCGATAATTCTGGGCGCATGGTTAATGATGTTAGGCTAGGTGAACACGATATCTATGCCAATGATTCTGTAATACAACGATTATCTTATCCACCAATCAAACATATTACCAAATCAAACGATGCTGGTAGTTTTATTTGCAATGAGACATATTACCAAACGTTGTCTAAATTAGCGGTTAAAGGTTTAAAAAATCAGATTCCATGTTGTTTTGTCCATTTGCCAAGTGAGCAGTATATCTCTGTAGAAGAATCTCTCGCATCATTATATCAAGTAATTAGTAGGCTTTTTTTCAAACCGGTCATTGAAGTAGTTGGTGGATTAATCACCGATAACAAAAAAATGCTGTTGGCCCGTCGTAATGGTTCATCAAAAATGCCTGGTAAATGGGAATTCCCTGGTGGTAAAGTTGAGGCCAATGAGTCACTTGAAGAGGCAATAACTAGAGAGATAAAAGAGGAGTTTAATTGGGATGTAGTTGACAGTTCAAACTTTGGTAATTGGTATTTTGAATATGACGAGTTATGTATTGATTTGCAGATTATGCAACTGATTTTGGAGCCAAATAATCGTTATAATAATCATGAAGAATGGACTTCACATGACAAGATATCATGGTTTGATAGTATCGAAGATATTGAGTTATTGGGCGCAGACAAGGATGCAGCTCTAGAAGTTCTTAGGAATCTCAAATCCAAGTAGAAGCTTCACCATCTAAATCCATTTGACGTTCGTCATTGATTCTTTTTGGTACGGCGTCTCTTCCTTTATGCCAGGTTGCTGCTTCAAGCCAGTCTGCTAGATTCTCACCTTTCAGTTCAACATTGATTACTCCACCTAGTGGGTTACCTTGTTCTAGATTGAATGCTATTTTACTGGCAATACTTGCTTGCCTTAGTAATTGGAAACTAGTTTGCTGGTTTTTCAGATTCAGACTCATCACATCTAGAGCAGTATCCAAAATGGCTTGTTTGTGAACCATTTGGAGAAAATTATTCAAAGAAATTTGTTCATTTATCCAATGATATTTATTAGCAACACCAAATGTGGGCTCAGTAAATTCATCAGCAGTAAAATCTGGAAAAATATTCTGCACACTCTCAAGAACAAGGGTTGGTGACTCAGCACCTGATATTGTTGTTGAAATTATGACTTCGATTCCCTCATCTAGGCCATTCAACATAACGCGTGGTGCTGACACATCACGGCTAGTGGACAATTCCTCTTCAAACTGTTCATTTGTTTAAAATTACGAGTAAGTATGAAATCGTCTACACTAATCCACTGACATGACTGGAGCAACTAATCCTTTAGTGGCAACAGTAATACCGATACTAAATGAGCAAGATAGTATCATTGCATGTCTTAGTTCACTAGTTAATCAAACTGTTTCTTTTGAACAACATATCGTCGTTGTTTTAGATGGAGGGTCAACAGATCAGTCTGTCAAACTTATTGAACAATTCATTGAACAAAACACCGAAGGTCCCGAAATAATCCTTACTAAAAATGATGGCAAATATGTTGCAGAAGCGAGAAATTTGGCCATGGATTTAGTTCCAAATTCAGTGAAATATTTTTTGGAAATAATCGGTCATTGTACAGTAAATAAGAATCACATAGCGATATTACTGGAGGAAATGGCGAGATTAGAGTCTGTCAATGAGCAACCAATTGGTGCACTTGGGTGTAAAGTTTCATCCCGTTTGGGACAGTTAGAATTAGTGGAATCATGGGTTGAAGGTGCACTACTATCTCCGTTTGGCAGCGGTTCGGGTCAATTTGATAATTTTACAGGTACAGTGCAAACCTCTGTTCCTGCGTTCTGTCTTCATAGCCGTACAGCAATTGAGCAGATTGGTGGTTGGGATACAGACTTTATCACTAGCCAAGATAGTGACCTGTCAATGCGAATGATCGATGCAGGATTCCTGCTATTCAAAACAGATCTAGTAGAGGTTAATATGACAAAGCGTAAATCTTTGAAGAGTTGGTCTAAGATGGGTTTTAGATATGGTTATTGGCGGACACGAATTGTTAGGAAACATCCAAAAAGGTTTAGCATAAGGGAAATACTCCCTTGGTTTGGAGTCATATTGACATTATTCTTATTGGTTAAATCTAACCAATTTTGGTATTTTCCAGCCACACTATATGGCGCTGTATTATTGCTAGAATCACTAAGATTAGTCTTGCTAAAGCGAAGGCTATCATTACTCGTGGGTCTGCCAATCTGCATATTTTTACTTCATACAATGTTTTCACTTGGTTTAGTTTACGGAATAATCGGTAAACCTAGTTCTTTCAACGATAGAGAATCAAATAACGGGAACTTACAATAACAATGCCCAATTTCAAGAGATGAGTACAATGGTAGAAAAGTCACTTAGTTCGCAAAGTGTTGCTATCCTGCCAATATTGTTATTGGGATTTTTTCATGTAATTGTTACTCCACTGCGCGACGTATTCAAAATTGAACCATTATTGATGGTACCCTATTACCTACTGGGGACGCTAGTTGGAATTTTTATCTATCGTAAATCTAATACAGTTAAGGATTATGAATACCGTCGTTCCAAAGTAATGAAAAAAATGAAGAAAACATATGCTGCTGAAGAGGCTGGAGTTTGGCAAAGTAATGCAGAACTATCTGAGAGATTAGATGATTCAACAAATTTAACCAGAAATGTCTCTCAAATCTCTACAGAATCACCTGAAATGGAATTGTCTGATGAAAATAAAGTAGATGTTGATATGCTAAATGAATCAAAAACGATTGTTGAAGCAACTAGGCGTGTTTCGGGCAAATCGACGTTTGATGAACAAGAGATCACGGCAACTATTGGGGCTACTAGGAAAGCAAGTCCAATGGATAAGTTTCTCGATGTTATTTCTGGTTTATTCCGCGGGAATTCTTCTGTTGAATCAAGGGAACAAAAAAGGATGGCAGCTCTTAATGCAGCGGCTGAAGCCGCTCCGGTAAAAGCGGTGAAACCACAAGCTCCAATTCAGTATGAGCGCAATGAAGTCGCGATTGAACCCGATTCTGAAGTTTCATATTCGGAAAATACAGAACCAGAAACTCCAGCAATGGCGGAACAGTCGATATCTCAAAAAGCACCTGCTTTAGTAAGCAAAAATTATTCTGCTTTTGCGCCACCAAATGTTGGCAATAACTCCAACCAATCAATCGAGTCCATGGCTATGCTGCCTAGTAGCAATCAGCAGACATTTGCTGCCCCAGCAAGCGTTCAGCAACCCCGATGTAGGGGCTGTAATTATCCTATCAAATCTGGTGACAGGTTTTGTGATAATTGTGGTCTTGATGTTATTTGAACCAAATTTTATCCGAGATATTGAAAGACATTGTGTTATCCGGAAGCATGAAGGGGGATTTTAATGTCTGAGAAACGTGATTATTACGAAGTACTCGGTGTTGATAAATCTGCAGGCGATAAAGACTTGAAGAATGCCTTTCGAAGTCTTGCAAGAAAATATCATCCTGACCGAAGTACAGAAGAAGATGCTGAGGATAAATTTAAGGAAATCCAAGAAGCATACGCAGTTCTTTCTGATTCAGAAAAGCGTCAAATGTATGACCGCTACGGGCATAATGGACCTAGTGGTTCGCCGTTTGGTGGTTTTGGTGGTGGTTCATTCAACATCAATTTAGATGACATACTTGGAGGAGACTTCTTCTCCAGTTTTTTTGGTGGTGGAGGGCGCAGGTCACGAAACCGTGGTAATGATGTAATTGTGAGATATTCAATAACCATTGAATCAGTGTTTGAAGGAACTAGTGAAGAATTAGTCATAGATTTGCCGACAAAGTGTGAGCCTTGCAATGGAACTGGTGCGGAAGATGGTGACATCATTTCCTGCAGTAATTGTGGTGGTCAAGGTAAAATTAGAGCACGTCAGCAAGTTGGTCCTTTCGTTCAAGATGTAATCAGAGATTGTCCAACTTGTTCGGGTGTGGGTCAATTAATCAAGACAAAATGCAAATCATGTAATGGTTCTGGTCAAGAGATAAAGGAAACCAAATTACGCTTCAATGTTCCTCGAGGTGCTGAGGACGGAACAAGGCTAAGAATGCGAGGCAAGGGAGAACCTGCACATCGAGGAAAAGGCGAGAACGGCGATCTATTTATTGAACTTGAAGTTGAAGACCATCCTTGGTTTGAACGTTCAGGTTCAGATTTAATTATGTCTTTACCATTACTGTATGCTGATTTAGTTACTGGAACGACAATTACTTTGCCCCATATCGATGGCTCAGACCTTAAAATTTCGATACCAAAAATGACTAATTCGGGTAAAACCATAGAAGTTCGCAGTAAGGGTTTGCCTAGAATAAGAGGTTCTGGCAGAGGTGACGTTGTGGTATTGGTGAAGTTACATTTGCCCAAAAAAATTAGTAAAGCAGACATGAAGTTAGTTAAACAAATGGACGTTGAAATTTCTCAAGACGAATTGGAAGCACGCGTCGTTAAGGATGCTAAAGAAAGACGCCAATAAGATCTCACTCTTCTTTGTTAAGTCTGTATAATGTCTGGGCGACTCTTGCGGCACTAGGTTCTCCATCCATTCTTCCATTTAATTCTATATCTACTGATGTCGCAGTCCCACTTAGTTCGACAGAAACAAAGGTTTTGTTGCCAACATTCATCGAATCCAAGAATATTTCATCACCAGAATACAGGAACCTTGGAGTTACAGAAACAATTTTCCACGCTTGACCTTTTGGTGAGTCAAGTCTAAGAGCAGATATTTCCCAAGCTCCCTTGATGATGTAAACACCGATCATTATCGGCCATGATCCATCATTTTTTACCAATCTTGGGTCGAGTTTCCATGCTGCGATAGCGACATTATCTGTTCGATAAGTTACATCTGCCTCACCCCACGTTTCGCAAGCCTCTTCCCAATCTAGTATCGACACCGCTTCAAGTGATTTTGCCAATAATCGGCGATTTTGTTTAGGACTTACTCCTTTGTCAAGTTGTAATTTCAACCAATTTAATCGTTGTTTTTTGGACTTTATTCGCAGAGCAAATGACTTTTTCTTCTGTATACTAATTAGCACATATATCGCTGGCATTAGGAACAAAAATCCTAAGATCCATCTTGCAATAGAACCCCATTTTTCTGCGTTTTCATCTGGTGGAAACCAAGGTTCTTCACCCTCATCTACTAGTTGATAAGTGGTCAGTACTGTATATTCGATTGATGGTGTGTAATTGCCCCAATCAATATTATGGGTGTAGTTAATTAATGAAATACGAAAAAAGTGAGTGCCTCTTGGCAATTCCATAGCAACTTGTAATTTTCCAAAGACAACTGTTTTAGTTTTTGATTCAATTTCTGACCAGTCGGCCAAGTCTTTAGCGATCATTTCCACTTCAAGTGATTCAATATCCCCTTCAATTTCAAATTTGACAAAGTGAACTGAATCTTCCCAAGCATCAATTTCAATTTTGTATACGTCTGATGTGTCGCCAATAGAGGTAGTGAATTCCCCGTGAGTTGTAGTTTCTGTTAAATCAATAGTCGGCCAAGAAGAATTATCAGTGCTAATTCTCATTGGTGGTAACGACGGTGCTTCATAACCACTTTGAGAGTCAGCAAAAGTCTTAGTTTGTGCTACTAAATGGAAGGCATTACCAGTAAATGTCACCCTCATAGCAGAAGAGTTTGGCAACGGAAATAGCCAGTTTTCTTTGACCGAATCTAATATTCCATCACCTGATGATAACCAAGTACCGCCTACTAGGCAATGGTATGAAAAATAAGTCGCTAAATTTGTAGAATGCAAAATGACAGCAGTAGTATCATTAGTGTCGATAATTACTGTTTTTGTCGTGTGCCCCATGATTTCATCTTGGCTTGATAAATTCCACATAGCGGTGCTTGCAGGAGGGTGGTTTAGTGTTTTGAGTGACCACAATGTGTTAAGGTTTTCAGATGATGCTTTGATAATTATTCTACCAGTACTGTTTATTGGGATAAATACAGTATTTTGATTCTCAACGAAATTAGTCGATGTAGAACTCGCTAGAATACTGCCTAAATACGATTCATTTAATTCATCTTGAAAAAATAACTCGAAATCAATATCTGAGGTTGCATAAGCAATGGATAGTTCTAGAGTATCACCAATATTCACACCAATACTTACAAATTCCGATTGTTCAGAATCAAGCAAACCATTGATGTAGACCTCTTCACCTAAGTCACCACTACCCACATAAGTAGCAAGTAAACTTGACCCCAGATCGATACATGAATCGCTACTGTGACAATCATACACTTCTACTAGTGGATGGATTTCTCCAGGTGAAGGCCGTATAGTTGGATAAGTTTCATTTGGCGCAACTAGTGAAATGATTTCTATCGCTTCTCCATTGGGATTATCAATAATCAATGTGAGGTTTCCAGAAACATTCACTTGGCCAACAAATATTCTAGACTCTTCAGACAATGTTGTTTCGTCTAAGTTAAGTTCTGCTGTGCAAGTCTCACAAAAAATCTCGATACTGTACCACTGGCCTGTTAAAATATCCCACTGGTGAATATTGGAGTTATTCTCTGAGAATTGAGCATGATTGTTTTCTTGGCTATCTGAGCTTAGAGTTTTGTTGACAGACAAACTGCAAATTGAGCAAAAAAACAACAGCATTAGCGTGATAGCCTTGGCGTATGCTAACTTCCTAACCCCCTGCATCACCTTGCCGTACTCGATGTCATGTTTGAAGTTAGGGATTAGAAGGAATTATTCTTGTACGAATAGCATTAGGATTGAATATGGCGAATGAATTAGGACGGACGGTAATTCATCGCTACCTGTATGCTAGGAGTTGGGGCCTAGGAGATAGAAAGGTACCTTCTGCGACAACTCCCTGCCTAATACAATTGGATGGAGACCCTGAAATTCCGGTGAAATTAGCGCCATTTTTAACCACGACAGACAATGAAATCCCGGCAACTCTAACTATCGATGCTAGACTGCCACTTTCGCCGCCAGATTTCCAAGAAGAATCTCCGAAATTTACTGCGAAAATTGGTCATGTTTTGCCACCTTCTTTAGAGGAAGCTGATGCCGGAGAATTAGCCGAGACAGGTGCACTTTTGCCACTTTCATGGCAACGACTAAATCATGATTCTAAGTTAACTGATAGTGATTTACAACCAAGTATTGTGGTTCTAGTTGATGCTGTGCAATTAGCGGCTCAAAAAGACAAGTTAGTTCGTGCTTTGACGGTGATCAAAAACCGTTTCCCCGGGGCTTTAGTTTGGACACCGGGCCTTGGAGGACCAGATAATGCAGCAGTATTGGTTTGGTTCGGTGTTGATTTATTTGATTTAAGCCGTTCAAGGCAATGTATGGCTGCTAATTTACTCTTAACAGAATCAGGGCCAAGAAATTTAGTTAGTGGTACTGATGATAGTGCTGAAATGGGTTGCCAAATTAGTCAATGGAATAATGCTCTAAAAGAAATTAAATCACACCTAGCAGGTGGAACTTTGAGAACTTTAGTAGAGCGACAATCACTAAACAGTCCAAAACTTGTAGAACATCTACGTCATCACGACAAATTGAGTCTGACCAATGCTAATCTAGGAATCTCTCATGTGGAATCTAGCACAATATTGCATTGTAATTCTCCTATTTCTTTAGAAAATCCAATTATCACCAAGTGGGTTGATTACATGACTAATGATTATGTCGCGCCAAACGGTATTGATAATGTGCTGATTCTGCTACCATGTTCAGCAAAGAAGCCTTACAGAATGTCTAAATCTCATCGTAAATTTATGGATGCGATTGGAATAAGTTGTTACCATGAGGTAATGGTTACCTCGCCTCTTGGACTTGTTCCTAGGGATTTAGAAGAGGTCTGGCCTGCGTCTCATTATGATATTCCAGTGACTGGAGATTGGAGTCTTGACGAATTTGCAAGATCCGAAGCAATGGTCAAAGCCTTATTGTCCCGACATAATTATCATACGGTGATTAATCATTCTTCGATGAGTTTCCAACTGGATGGAATCAAGTATATTGAGACCAGGAACGGTTTGCCGGCTACTTCTAGAGACGCTCTTGATAATTTACGCCAAGCAGTGGCTAAGGTAAATCAAGATTTATCCCCACGAAATCGCCGTCACCATCGTATATTGGTCGACAACTTTCAGAGTGTGGCAAGATACAAAATGAATAATGATCGTTGGCTAGAGGGCGTTAAAATACGTGGTAAGCCACCTTATTGGAAGATTGAATTAGATGGCAAACAAATAGCGCAATGGTCTAATGACCGCAGAGGATTTTCCCTTTCCAAATCATCCGTCAAACTCATTGCCGAGAATTCTTCACTGAAAACTGCTACCATTAAACCATCGATAAAGTGGAAAGGAGATGTCTTTGCCTCAATAGTGGAATCTTTTGATGAGGGAATTAACTCAGGTGATGATGTTCTAATACTGCAAAATAATCAGCCGATTGGATTGGCAAGGGCGACTGCTTCTGGCTGGGAATGGGATAAAATTCCAGGTATTGTCGCTAAAGGCCATCAAAGAATCTAGTCTTGGTGAGTGGTATGTCACCATGCGGAGTGGTTAATAATGAGAGGCAAGTCGGCAGAATGCTTGAGTGATTAACATGGCACGTATGTACAAGTCTAGAAAAGGCCAAAGTGGTTCATCGAAACCCCACGTTACTGCAGCTCCAGAGTGGTCTAATACCAACGTTGATGAAGTTACTAAACTAGTTGTTGACCTCGGAAAAGCCGGCAATACAACTGCACAAATTGGCACCATCCTGCGTGACCAACATGCGGTTCCCAATGTCAAACTGGTCACTGGTAAGAGAATTGGTGCTATTCTATCAGAAAATGATATCGGCGGCACCTACCCAGAAGACATGATGAATCTCATGCGTCAAGCGGCTAGAATCATCGAACATCTAGGCAGTGGTAATCACAAAGATATTCACAACAAGCGTTCGCTTGAGATAACCGAATCAAAGATTAGGCGATTGGCTAATTACTACATCTCTGAAGGCAAACTGCCGACAGATTGGCGTTACAAGAGAGATGAACTCAGACTAATGGTCGAGTAAATTTATCGAGAGATTGAATAACAACTGGCTTCATAGGCTAACTGATAGCGATGAATGATATTCTAGAAACAAACTTGTTTCGTGATGTCAAAATTAGAATCAATTCGTTAGTTGAAAAAATAAAATCTGCTAATAGTGTTGCCATATTTGCTACAGCAGATTTTGAAAGCATTCTCTCTCTTGCATACTTGGAATCCGCAATGATCGATGCTAATGTGCCTTATAGCAGAAAAATTCTACAATCCAAAATACATCAACCAAAAGGTGATGAATACGATTACCAATCAAAAGCTGATTTAATAATTAGTATTGAGCATTATGAGGACACTTGGCAATCGGAAGAAATTGATGAATCACTTAGGATGCGTATCGTCCCATTAGCCATTTCAGTAAATCACCCGAACTCCGATAAAGCCCACAATGGGGCGCTTGATGTAGTTATTCAGTGTGCTGCAATCGCCTCTGAAATATGCCCTAATGGAACAAGAGTTAGAAGGTTAAGGTCATTATCTGGAGTCGGTCATTGGCTTCGGGAGTCATTAGACAATTCTTATGACCCCGTCTATACCAAAATTAGAGATATCTTACAAGATGAGGGTTCAATTCGTTTGTTGCCTTTACCTGAAATAACAGACCCAGATATCGGCATGTTACCAAATATGTCCGCCTCAATGCTGAAAAGGCTAGCCAAGAAATGGTCAAAAATGGGCTATGAACAACGTCAACAGGCGCTTAGTGAACTAGCTTTACCTTGCCTTTCTAATGACAAGTTATCAACTCCAAGACTTGAGGAATTAATTTGGTATAGGATTGTTACTGGCAATGAGCAACAAGATTTGCACTCACAAATTTACACTACCCAACAAGCATGGCCAGAAGAAAATGGAGAAGGCAAAGTATTCGCATCTAACCTCTTGAAGCAATTAATTACCTCAGGTCAGTTAATGTGACATTTGTCGATGAATTGAAACCATATGGCTGTGTGGGTAGGTCATGGCAATAGAGAGATTACTAACTGGAAGTATCAAAGACCAAATCAAGGAACTACTTTCTACCGAAGATTTAGTTATTGAGGCATTTAGGGACCTTGTCAAAGATGAATTAAAGACCCATATCCGCAATAAAGTCGATGCTGATCCAGAATTGAAAAGTGAAATAAAAGATGCTGTGTCTTACTATTTCCAATCCAAAGCCCGCTCTATTTACGCGGAACTTAAGGCAACAAGAGCCGCTACAAGACTTGGGCTTAGATTACTACCTGACGATTTACAGGGCGAAGTCGGTGAGGCCTTGGTCTCATTATTTGAAAAAGAACTGGGTGCTCTGTTAGAAAAAGCCCTTTGACGGAAGATATCTAAATTGCATGTAATACTCATAATTGGCTTCATGTAGTAGAGTAAATTATGAGCCATGAATGATTGGCGTTGATGTGATGAGAAGTTTGTCGACAAGAATAGTTCAGTTAACCCTGGTCTTATTGATGATTTCTTTACCATTTTCATCGCAACTTTCTGGTGTAGTCGAAGCAGAATCAGTGGTGGTATGTTGTGAAGATTCTCATGATGTAGATTTGTACCTAATTGGTGGTTCAAGTGGTACACTTACGCCTTTTTCTCAATTATTAGAAGACGAAGCAAGTAATGCATTGATTACCAACTCAATAACATCCCAAGAAGAGGTAGGTGTTTGGAGCATGGGTAAAGTTTGGCCAGGTTCAATACCCGAATCAAATTGGAATTTGATCATGAATTACCGGGTAACAGATGCAGGTGGCGCCCAAATTAACGCCACTGCAACAATCAAGATTGGCTCACAAACATTCTCGGATTCAACAAATATTGATTCATCTGTACTGACACAAGGTGAGGGAACAATCGAGTTTTCAATACCGGTTGATGAAATGTCAGTGTCCTCGTCTAGTGAAATAGAATTGGTTCTAAGCGCACGTTCAGTAATTTTTAGCGTTCCAGGCGGTAATGCTGAGTTAGAATTTCTATGGGGTTCTACAGACTTTGACTCAAAGATAACAGCAGATATACCTTTGATGGAATTGTCCATAGATGAGCCGGAAATTGAAGGCAGTGATGCCTATATTTCGGTAATTATTGATTCGCCATTTGGTCTTGATGCTCTTGCATATTCAGAATCTATTGCATTATCTGTAGACAATCAAGAAGTGCCTGGAGAGCCCATTAAAACGCAGAGTGGAGATTCGATTGTAGTTACTTGGACATGGACTGAAGCGTCAGGTGGCGAACAGTCAATTCAGGTCAGTGTAAGACTAAATTTTCAAGATGGAGGTCCATTGATTGAGGGCTCAGCACAGTTCACAATTGAAACCTCAGATACCGGCGGAGGAACAGGCACATTCTATCCCGATAATGAACCACTGCGAAC
>Ga0181418_1000467_pt1 | contig 13628 bp, 5 predicted proteins | sample 41SPOviralmetaG_FD_130143 | JGI IMG/M metagenome (GOLD analysis project Ga0181418, IMG submission 130143) | Marine viral communities from the oligotrophic San Pedro Time Series (SPOT) site, San Pedro Channel, CA, USA - 41 SPOT_SRF_2013-03-13 | ecosystem: Environmental > Aquatic > Marine > Strait...
CGAAGCTACTGCTTCATCGGCAAATACTACTGCTCTTATAGCAAAAGGACAAGCCGAATCAAATACAACCAGAATATTTAGATTAGAATCGCGAACGTCTTTTGAAGCAGCACCAACAGCAGCGCCAACACCATCATCAGCGTCATCAACAAATAGTTCGTTAAGAGACCAAGCTTTCCAATTTGGAGAAGAAGCAGCATCAGCAGCAGCATTAGGGGGGATCGCGGTGCAAACAGGACAAAGAGCAGCTCAATTATTAAGTAGAGGACAAATATTTTTAAACATAATCACAGCCGTTATTGGTGCGGGATTATTTGGTTCGGCAATATCATTATTAGGTTTATTATTAGATTACACAAGAAAGCAACAATTAGATAGTGATTTAATTGAATTATTAAAAGATATGGAGCAAAATGCTCAAAATTATAATTCAATTACGCAAGACCATCTACATAAATCAGGATTACAAATAGTATCATCAAGTAATGGTAATTTTACAACAGCAGGATTATATCTTATCGAATTAACAAGTGAAACTTTTTTAAATATTGAAATTAGCGGATTACCATTAACAGCTAAAATTGATGCAGTATTAGGTGGTAAAACTACTTTGGGTGTTAATGATATTATTACCATTTCTAAAAGCGATTTGGGAGGCAGCACCACTGGTTCTGGTAATTTAGAAATAACTATTACCAGTTTAATAACAGAATTAAATTCATATGATAATTTTTTACAAGGAAAAATAAACGAAGCAATTAATATTGAAAATAGACAAAGAAGAAGGCAAAATATTCCAACATCATCATCGTTCGCGACCAATGGTTTTAATATAGCTAATACCCCCATAACAGAACCAATAACAAATGAGATTACTAACGAACCTACTATTAGTTTAAAAGTAGATACATCACAATTCCAATACGACGGAGGTGGCAATCTCCAAATAAAATCAAGTGTTTTAACACCACCCACCGATCCAGCACAATTTACTACTGACATTGCAACAGGTAATTTACAAATAATAGATTATGATAAAATTGCCGATATTGGCGATGATACTGCTGGGGCAGAAACAGGAATATACGAATATGTATTAAATAAAATTAGTGAAGCATTAGGAAATGAAGAAACATACGACACCGATGGTAATGTTGTTACTCCTGCTACAAATATATACCAGAATATTAATAACATTTATGAGCTTGTTATGGTTGGCGACCAAACCTTTTATAACAATAATGATTATAAATTAAATCTTGGTTATAAAACTATTTGGAATAATTATGCTTACGATTTAATAACTATCGCATTAAAAGCGGTAAGGGCAGGTATATTTGACAGCTCATTTTATAATAACGATTGGTTAGGATATTTCCCAAGCCTTACTAGAATAAGTGATGATGAATACATGTCGGTTGTTAGAGATGCAAATGTTGAGATTTTAACTAATCTAACATTTAAGAAAGGTTTGGTATATTTTAAACAAGATGACCCAACAGTAGATTATGATTTAAATAGGAAATTTGAATTTGTTTGCTTTATACGACCGCAAGATGTAGATAATGCTGGTGTTGAATATACGCTTTTACAAACAGGTATTCGTCTTCCCAGTAAGGAATATGAATTAGATACAAGTAAATTAAAATTAGGTTTTAGAGATAATAAGTTTGAAATAACTCATAATGTAAGGAGAGAGATTGAATATTATGCTGCTTTAACATATAAAAATTATGAAAATAATCCTCCTGTTTATTACGAATCGATATTTATTAATAACCAAACGACAGGGGAAACAAGTACGCAAAGAATACATTATGATGTTGAAAGATATTATGGTGTAATAAACCAACAAACTTATACGACTTATTTTGATTGGACTATAATGTTAAGAAGAACTATTAATGGAAATTTTGATCACGCTATAAACTTTGGTATTAGTATGTATGATATGAACTTTAATACCTTAAAAAGTATGGCAAATCCAGCTACTGATACTTGGGCATCTCCTAAAATAATTTATAAAGAACCTCTTACTATTCAACAACCACGAAATGGTATTGCTAAAATAGTTGTAGCATTTGAATATTTTGTTGCACCATCACAAGGTAATACTATGCAACTAAAAACATTTACAAGTTTAGAAGATTTAGAACAAAACTTAGAGTTTAAATGGCGAATAAATCTTAAAAAGGTTGGCGACCCCACTACCATATATGGTAGTAGAATATATGACTTTGACCAGTTTCAATTTCATTCAAGTTATAATCCAACCTCCGAGCTTGATTTGGGGTTTTATGTGCAAGAATTATGGTTGCCTCAAAATACATATCCTCTTTGGGCAACAGATACGTATAATTATATTGAATTAGAATTAGTCCATCGCGGAGGTGCTACATTCGCACCATTACCAGTTGGTTCGCAATCATACAATTTTTATAACGGACAACATAGCATTAGATTACACGCTGTTAATTTCATTGATTATGATGTATCACCTGATACATTTGTAGATCATTCGGTAGTTACATTCCAAGATACGGCGGACTTTTTACCATCACCTCTTGATGCTAATAAATGGCATAAGGTAGTTGCAGAATTAGATTTACCTAATAAAGTAGTTCAGTATTGGGTTGATGGTGTAAATAATTATTTTACTTTTGATACTACTATTAATAACATACCTCATTCATCTTTACAATTACCTAACAGCGACCCAACTATACCATATTTTTATTCTGCTGAATATGAATTTACAAGTCAAGGTCATACTACATTGGTAAGTGATAATGATATTATAGTTATTGGTAATGAACCATCGCAAGGTGAATTACAATATACTCATTTTGCTTGGAAACATTTTCAAGACCCATTAGAATATTATATGACGCAAGCGGAAAGAGATAAATTAGATTTTTTAATTAATTATAATTATTATTACGAGACTGTAAAGGTAGATAGGTATTTAAAAGTAAAAGAATTTTATGCGGATGTATTAGATGCTAGAAAGATATTAGTTAATGGTGGTTTTGCATATACTGAGTTATCACCAGGTGACCAAATAAATCAATTAAAAAGTGCAGACCAATCAAGCGATAATGTAGCAATAACTAATGCTTTCGTAAATATTGATAAATTATTTGTAAGTGACCCAGTTGCTTCTGGTAATGGATTTTTAAGTTATGATGCTTCTACCAAGATATTTAGTATTGGGTCATCAACGATTAGTTCGGCTGATGTTGAGAATGCTGTTGGCAATTTAGTAAAAATATCACCATCTACATATGGATTTATATTTAACCAGACTGACCCATTAGATAAGTTTTTACAAATTGACGATGTATATATAAATAATCTTATTAATCTTGTAATACAAAACGAGTTAGTATTATCTGTTGCCTTCACTGATGCTACTTATAATGATGTATTAATACAAGTTAAAGATGCTTCTGCTTATAGTCCTTATGATTTACGAGAGTTAGACAATACTGATGTGAGATATAATTATAAGATAAATGGAAACCATCAATATTTATATCGCGAACTCAATCAAGAGATACAATATGACCCGCTTTTAGGTGTAGCATATGGTGATATTTACCCAGTAGCAATGTATAATTTTCAAAGTGAAATTATAAATAATGCGAGAGATTGGTTAGTAGGACTACCTGCAAGTGATTATGATTTTGAACTAATAAATCCATCAGGACAGGTTGTTTATGGAACGGGGACTCAAAATATGAAAGGTTGGAATGGTCTAGAAGGAGGTAATACTCAAATACGAACTAAAAACGCAATGGAGATTGCTACCCAATCACATCGCAGTTGCATTAGTTTTTTTCATAAACCTTTTGGTGGAAATGTTGATGGAGTTGATGACCATAAAATAGTTGAGTTTTTAGATGAATATAATTATCCAGTTTTTTATATTAAATTAGAATATGTAAATAATAACGCCGTATATAAATTAGTATTTGTAAATCCTGCTAATATTAATGACGAAACCGAACATACATTTAATAATAGCGAAAACGAAATATATTTTGGTAATGAGAATTGTATTTTAATATGGTGTGATATGCCTTATTGGCATATGTATATTAATGGAAAGTATCATGGTGTAGCTATGGATCACACTTACGATTATGGAACAGGAAATATTGATTATTGTAAAATACAAATTGATTTAACTAATTTTAATAGCAGAAGTTTATTATATGAATTAAAAGTATATCAAAAATTATTATTCAAAACAGCTAGTAATGGAGTTTTATCATCTACTGATTTAACTTTTAACAATAAGGTTGTAGTTGATGTGACCGAGATGATAAGGATTATAACTTTCGTTAGTGGTGGGTTTATTATAAAAGAATCATCAGGTATTCAAGAAACTAAAAGTAGAAGTATTGAAACACAAGTAAGAAGTTTAGATACAAGCAGGAGGGTTGGATTAGTTGAAACTAAATTACCTACTACTGGAACAGGGACAAAAGGATTTGTTTATAGTGATGGTGTAAGTGATGCATATAATTTAGAAAATCCATTAGATTTAACAGCAGTATCTACGACAGCATTGAGTTTAGATGATAGAAAGATTTTAACATTTAAAGAAATACCAAATGGTTCTGATTTTGATATTAAAATATTATCAAGAAGTATCACATCATTAAGTCAAAGGGATAAACTAATTGATTATTCTTATTTAGGAATAACACCATTAACAATATATGATGACCCACATCCTCCTCACGAATATACATTCTTATTAAGTTATATTGAAACACAAATGCAATCACAAGGATATTTTTTTCAATTTGAAACTAATAATGTTGGTGTTCCTACAACAGGGAGTTCTGGTATAAGTTTTCTAATGCAAGTGTTAGGAGGTGATGTTATAAAATATTCAGGGCAAAGTGGAGTATGGGGTATATACAGGGCGAGGAATTCAGTTTATACATTAATACAAACTTTAAATGATGGAGATGAGTTTATAGCAGATAATTATAAATATAGATTAGATGAATTATATTTTAGAAAAAATAATGACCCAAATACTCAAATAAGGATTTTTATTTCTGGTCCTTATTTATTTGCTGATAAGATTGATTTAGGTCAGGAATATAATATGATTAGTAGTCTTTCATCTCAAAATACCGAACCTATAAAAAATTGGAACTTTATATCGGCATCAAGTCGTAAAAAATATAATCATATTTTGACAGATGGTGCTGGTGCAATTAGACCTTTATTTGTGCCTGCTGGTGAAAAAGTAATTACAACTAATGGTATGCCTTCTGATGAGGATACTTATTTTAAATGGTCTTGGGGGATTAATTATACGCAAATTGCTTGTTTAATGGAAAGTGGAGATTTGCTTTTAAATGGTGATGTGTATGTTAATTGTCCTACAAATGCTCCTTTTGATATGAATAATGGTATATTAATTAACCGAATTGATAATTTAGTATCACCTAATAGGGCATCTATTACTGGAATACCAGCATTAGTAGAGCAAGTTTATTATATTGAATTAACATCTTGGGATAGGACTAATTTCATCGCTTATTTTACCGGAACTGATAGGATAAATACTTATACTAATCAAGTAGTAAGTCAGTTTGAGTTTTATTACGATGATACGATTGAAATAAGCGTATCGGCATCGGTATTATCAGATATACAAACTTACCCATATCACGGAGTAGGACTTGCTACACCATCTTATAGTATAGGATTTAATGCTAATAATATCGTATCTCATAAGTTTTTAAAATCATTTGGTTCTAATCCTTATGTAGATGTAACATTTGGGTTTGATTATATAGCACAACAACTAAATAGGATAAACATACCAATTAATTTACAAGATATAGTTGATTATCATAATGAAGAATTTTTAACAACTGACGAGTATATTTTGAAATATAAACCGCATACTAATACCTTCATATGGGAAGAAAATATCGGTATGGCACTTGATACTGGTGTTGAAGAAACAGCAATACCTTTGGGTTCGTTTAAAGCAAAAACTGCTACAACTCAAATTAGTAGTAGGAGAACATTATCTAGTGCTGTTCCAATTGAAAAAATTAGTCAAAAAACAAAATATCAAGTTTTTAATACCGAAGTTGAAATTAATGGTAATCAGTTATTAGAAAGTGTAAATACCGATATTGCTAATCTTTTTACTATTTATACCAACGAAGAAAAGACTATTGGTGGTGTGCCATCTTTCAAAGATAGGGCAAGTATTACACTTGTTGATGCTACGAAAGAATGGATATTTAAACGGGAACCTGAAAGCGAGGATATTACTACTGCTACTACCAAGTTCGTTCATGATACTACTGAATTGTTAATATTAAAACATAATCAAGTTGAATGTGGTGTGGAATTGAAAGTGGGAACTATCAAGTTTGCTGATAATACTACTTTAACAAGTTTTAGTGATATAGAAACCGAAATATTAGCATTAGGTGATGGTTTAAATCTTGCATTCTCTACTAATTTAGCAGGGCAAGTAGTAATATTACAAAATCAAATTACTCAAAATGCTACTGATATTGCTACAAATACAAGTGATTTAACAACAATAAAAGCTGATATTTCTACAAGTCATCCATCTTATATTGAGTTTGCTAAAAATCTTAAATTACCAAATGGTGATATAATTAGTGCTGTTCCATTAAATGGAACTGATGGAGTAGATGGAGCGGATGGATTAGGATTTACAGGGGGTAGTTATAACTCATCAACAGGGGTTATAACATTTACTTCTAACGATGGTTTGGGATTTTCTACTGGTGATTTAAGAGGTGCTGATGGAACAAATGGAGTAGATGGTGTGGATGGAACAAATGGAGTAGATGGTGTGGATGGAACAAATGGAACAAATGGAACTGATGGAACTGATGGTTTGGGATTTACAGGGGGTAGTTATAATTCTTCAACAGGGGTTATAACATTTACTTCTAACGATGGTTTAGGATTTTCTACTGGTGATTTACGAGGTGCTGATGGAACAAATGGAGTAGATGGGGTGGATGGAACAAATGGAACAAATGGTGTTGATGGAGCGGATGGTTTGGGATTTACAGGTGGTAGTTATAACTCATCAACAGGGGTTGTAACATTTACTTCTAACGATGGTTTGGGATTTTCTACTAGTGATTTGAGAGGTGCCGATGGAACAAATGGAGTAGATGGTGTGGATGGAACAAATGGGACAAATGGAACTGATGGAGTAGATGGAACTAATGGAACTGATGGTTTGGGATTTACAGGAGGTAGTTATAACTCATCAACAGGGGTTGTAACATTTACTTCTAACGATGGTTTGGGATTTTCTACTGGTGATTTGAGAGCAACTTATACAGATACTAATGTTAGAAGTGTTTTAAGTAGTAGTGCTGGGACTGGTCTGGTGTGGAATTCTACAACTAATCAATTTGATAATAGCATAACTCAATATACAGATGCTGATGCGAGAAGTGCTTGTTTTCCTTTAACACAAGCGAATACTGGATTATCTGGAACAGGTGGAATAAATCTATTTGATAATACTTTATGGTATAATAGTGCTGATGGTCATAGTCGTTTTTATTTTGTTAGTAATGCTGGAACTTTTATAAATGCACCTAATACAACAGGTAGCGCTGTTTATACGCAAATATCAACAACAAGTATATTAAAATGCGATATTTCTGGTGTTTTATCATATAAAGATTTACGGATTGGAGATGGGAATAATACAACACCATCTTTGTATTTACAAGGGGCTAATAGTCAAACAATAAGTAGTAGAATTATATTTGCAGATAGTGGAATATCAATATATAAGTTTGGTATGGCAATTTATTATGATAGTTTAAATAACAAATTGAAGATTTCAGGTGATGATAATAATGATAATTCACTTGAAACACCACCTGCATTAACTATTGTTAGAAGTAATCGGTATGTTGGTATATTAAATGAAAACCCTACTGTGCCATTAGATGTTAATGGTGCAATAACTGCTACTGGAACTATTAGGAGTACTGCTGGATTTAGGTTTCCTGATGCTACAATACAAACCACAGCGGTCTCGTTATCTCAATTCGCAAATGTAGCGACAAGTGGAGATTATAATGATTTAAGTAATACGCCAACAATACCAACAATACCATCGTATTTATTTGCTCCAAGTTATTTTAAAGTAATATTTGATACTGCTACAAATCAACTTGGAGCAGGATTTACACCCATACAAAACTCTTTTTTTGGGACACAAGTATTAAATGTAGGAGGATATTCTCATACAACGAGTGATATTACCATACCTGCCGATGGTGTATATGAGATTGCTTATACTATGTTGGTAAGGTCGCAAAATAACGGAAGTGATAGGAAAATAAATCCAACATATATCAGGGTAAATAATACTGACCCACACGGAATAAAAAATGCTATTGGTAGTTGTTATTTAAGATATAGAAATACAACAAATAACAGAGAAAATTGTCAAGGTGCTTCAACTATTTTAGAGTTAAACCAAAATGATTTAATTAGTATGTGGTCTTATCGTGAAGGTAGTGGAGGTAATGTTTATATTACTGGAAATAACGGACATATTACTATTAAAAGGATCGCGTAATTAGATATTTTTATTTTATTTTTATTTATTAAATGGAAGATAGTATTTTAATTAACAATCACAAGGAGTATAAGCAGAAATATATGCGGGAATACCGCTTACGAAAAAAGAAGGAAAAGATGGAAGCCGAAGCAGCTGAGCAATCGACAGCCATAAAAATAACCGAGAATACCCGCGAACAATATATCCGCATCATCACAAGACTACATATGCTTTTTTCTACGCAGCCCAATATGGATTTAGGTGATATATTACGAAGGGTTTTCACCGACCCAGCGACGATGCATAGCACCGATTTACCTAATATTAAAAAATGGCTGCAATATGTTAATCTTAGTTTTCCAAAGCATTTAAGAGAAAAATACCCTAATGAAAACAGCTTGAAAGTATATCTCACACCATATACCAAGATGCTAGCAATTCTCTCCACGATTGATGAGAGCTTTAAAAAGAAGCATCTTTTTTATTCCAAGTATATCATTGATTTGCATCAAAAATACGAGTTCCAGCGGGACAACAATGAGGTTGCCGATGAAGATGCTAATAAGATTATAACGGATTTTACTACTTCAACAATACTAAGTAATATGGAAAAATTAGAAACAACGGAGGAGAAGATGATATACGGGCTTTATACTCTCCTGCCCCCGAGAAGGTTGGAATATGCTGGTGTGGTTTTAATAACGGATGGTCTAAGATATAAAATGAGAGATGACACAAATTACTTAGTATTGAAGAAGCGAATACCAGATAGGTTTGTTTGGAACAATTATAAGACTAGTAACACGTTTGGGAGGGTAGAGGTTGAGATCCCCGAAGAACTCAAATCTCTAATTTTAAGCTATATAAAAGATAATAAATTAAAAACGCACCAAAAAATCTTGGATTATAAAAAAGCGAACTTCGTAAGGATTATTACGAATATATTTAATAAGATATACCTAGATGCTAATATAACTATCAGGTGGGTTCGTATTAGTTATGCGACATATCTTAACAGCCTCAACATTAGCAATAACGAACGTGAGAAGACTGCTATTAAGATGGGACATGGTGTAGTGCAATCTAGTAAGTATCGCAAAGTGCTTAGCGAGGTAGAGTAGGCTGAGTAATTAATTAGTATCATCATCAGGTATAAATTGATGTCTAGTTCTCCTTAATTGTCTTCTTTTCTCTTTTTGCTCATCACGACAAGGCAAACAAGTAAGATAAACATGATTATTTTTCTTCAAATGTATATACATATGTTTTTTACAATAACAGCATGACATTAGTTGCAAGTGTCCGTTATATTTTAATACACCATCTTCGTAATCACATTCGTATCCACGGAAGTATGCTTTTGTCGCCATCTTTTTATTATATACTTGACATATTCTTATATACTTTATTAGGTAGTAGTTGTTTAAGGGGGTTATTTTTCAAAAAATACCAGATAAATACCAATTATGTCCAAAACATACTATATTTTCCTTATCAATTTCATCGGCTTCTTTTTTCATATTTATTAATTTATCTTTGGTAGATGGATGTATAGCTCCTTCTTCTGCTAATTTTATCAATTCATTTAAAGAAAATTGGATACATTCATAATAGTTATTATTTTTAAATTTATCATCACCATAATCTACATAAAAGTAATCATTTTCGGTTTTAAAGAATGACAATAATACCATTGCGATAGTTTTAACTTCTTCTTCTTTACGTTTTTTACTTAACTTTTTGATAAATTGTTTTTTTAGACGAACCATGTTTTTCTTTTCAGGACATACATAAATATCTTGATTGTATCCCTCTAAAATATTTTTAATAAACTCCTTTTGTTTTTTAATAGGTATGTCTTCAAAATTATTTATTTGCAATAGTCTTGTATCCATCTTTTTATTATATACTTAATATATTCTTATATACTTTATAAGGTTGTAGTAGTAGTATAGGTAGTATAGGTTGTAGTAGTATACCTACGCTAAAACAGACTTTTATATAAAAGTGTTTTATGTACAAAACTTTCATACAACTACTACTACTACTACTACTACTACAACCTATATATACTACTACTACATATATATATTAATCTTCTTCTTCTAATTGTTTTATACCAATATAGTAGAATATTTGTTGTTTTCCATATCTAATCTTTTTTATACCCATGTCACGAACCCTATTACCAAGCATGGTAGAGGTAATATTATCTCTTGTATAACTATTATATTTAGCTAATAATACCTTGCACATAATCCTATCATCAGGATTGTTAGTAATCTCAAACTTTTCATTAATAAAACCGAGTACACCATTGCTTTCATTACAATATTCTTTGCTTTCTTCCATAACAGAGACAGGAGTATTTAATTTAGGTAATCCTTTAATATTAACCCAGTTGTCAAGTAATATACTAATACAAGCATCTCGGTATTTATCAGTTGTAAATAAGGCTTCCAAGTTGCGGTCTATTTTTTTTTGCATTTCATTATCAGGTTCGTCGACAAACTTAAATGGATACTCTATAACGCGTGTTCTTCTTTGTATACCACCATCAACTTTGGAAAATTGTATCATATCATTTAAACTCATAATAATCTTAAATTGTGGGATAAACTCGATTGGATTGCTATATAATCCACGCACACATAACACATCTCCTCCTGTTAATTTTTTAGCTCTTGATGTAACTAATTTATCTTCTGCTTCGGGCTCTTGCATAAATAATATTCTTTTACCTTTTGCGTTATGTAACTCACTTGTTTCATTTGCTCCTCTGGAATGCTTTGTCAATACTTCCGCATTAGGACACAAAGAATATTTACCAAAAGTTTTTTGATATAATAGTTGTTCTGTTGATTTACCATTCGCGCCAGAACCAGTCTTAAAATAAAGCTCTTGATACATATTTCTACCTATTAAACATGAGGTTATAACATCAAGATTATACTGGTATAGCTCTTCGTTAAGATGTAAGTCTTTTAAAAACTTGTATATATTTTGCTTTACATCTTGATCAATGTCAGGATTATAATTATAACCAGTCGTGGTATATACATAATCTTCGGGTTCAATATCTCTAATATTACAAGTATTTAAATCATATAAACAATCGTCAAAGCAAAATATATCAGTATTACTATCAAGCTTATTCTCAACAAAATCATTTTGAGACATGATTGATTTAAAGGGATTAATTAAACTATTAACATATGAAGTATTTTTCAACTGCATAGCTATTTTGGTGCACTTTTTAAACTTTTCATCGTTAATTAATTTTAAAATAGGGTCATCTGTTTCAAATGAACTATAATGCATGGCTCTTTTTAAAAATAACTTGCATACATCAACCGAACAAAGAGTATTAAAAAATAACCCTTCTTTATCATCTTGCCATACATTATAATTATTTATAACAAACCAAGACTTAGCTTTACTATCATATACTACTTTATCTTTTGATATTAATGATACTACCATAGCAATATCATAATGCGAACCATCACTACCTAATGCTATATCAATATAATTAGTAACCGAATTGGATATTATATTATTATACTCGTCTGGATTATCTTGTTTAGCCCAATATTTTAAGCTTGCTATGGTCATATTCTTTTTAGTCATTTTATCCCAAAGCTCATCACATTTGTCTTCTTGGTATTTATTGCTCTTTTGTGAAAACTCCTTCCATACATCCAATAATTCGCTACTGATGTTATATAAACAAAAACCAACGTTTAACCATAAACCATAATCATCTGCTCTTTTAATACTAAGGCAATTTACTAAGCCTTTGATTAGTTCATAATCCTCGCAAATATCATTGCTTAAAATATCTTTTAACGGGTCTTGCTTTTTCTCCTCCTTTTTGGGAAACTTCAAATCATAATCCTCAAAATCTTCTTCAATATAACTGATATAAAACTTGGAAATATCTTTGGAATTGCCCACTGGTTTAAATGCGGGTAATAATTCATCATTATTAGGTTTACCAGTATTACCAATGCAACTCATACCTCTATTTTTATCATAAACACCTTTATCAAAACAATCAATATTATTATCATTTAATAAATTGGTGATATTATAATTACTTATTCTAATTTTATCAACTACCATATGGTAAGAGTATTTTATTTTATCACCTTTTTCACGTGGCTCCCTTTCTTTAACATAAATATCATCAACATTATCAAGATTAAATAAATCTTTAATTATTAATTTTTTTTCAAGTATATCAACATCATAATCATAATTAACATCGTCTTTTGCTACTTCTTTATCGACGTCAAAGTAAGGTTTAACTTGCTGTCCTTCCCAACCGACTATCTCACATGGATATTTAATGTTCGCCATTGTATCATTTATTTTAGTTAAATCAGTTATAATTTTCTGTTTATGATTTTTTGTTTTAATATCAGCCAATATAACTTTTTTAAAACCCATCATATTATTAGTATTCATTTTAATTTAAGTGGAGATTTATTTTATACTTTATAAACACACCTATTCTTTATATGTATTATATTATACTTTATAGGGGTGAAATAAAAAAATAAGGCGTATTTACTATATCATTTTGGATTTCTTTTTTTGATATGCCTCCTTTGATTTTTGCTTCATTTTAGCGGCATATTCGGGATCGTTTTTATATCTCTCTTTTTTGTAAGCCTTGATGCGTTCTTTTTCGGCTGCATAAAATTCGGGATTAATTCTAATTTTTTTGCTATAACATCGTTTAGCATTATTCCTTAATCGTTCGGTTTTTGTCAAAGCTTTAAGCTCGTCCATTATAGTCGTATCAACCATTCTATATATATATACGTGAGATTTTTTTATATACTTTATAAATGAGTACATAATCATTAAAATCTTTCAAAATTATAAAAGTTTATAAAATCATAAAAATAAATAAATTATGTACTCAAAAATAATCTTAGCTTTATATAGATAAGGAATGGCGTTTATACCAGTAGCAACGGAATTAGTTTTATCAGCAGCCGAA
>Ga0181418_1000468_pt1 | contig 13617 bp, 20 predicted proteins | sample 41SPOviralmetaG_FD_130143 | JGI IMG/M metagenome (GOLD analysis project Ga0181418, IMG submission 130143) | Marine viral communities from the oligotrophic San Pedro Time Series (SPOT) site, San Pedro Channel, CA, USA - 41 SPOT_SRF_2013-03-13 | ecosystem: Environmental > Aquatic > Marine > Strait...
ATCTTTTCTGCGTGTGGGTCGTTTGCGTAATGTCCTGGTTTATGCATGTTTATTGTTTTTTAAATTTTAAGGTTTTTTCTTAAATAATCCACCTATACCGTCACTAATCTTTTTAGTAAACTCATTAAACTTTCCTGTAGGATTAGTAGTTGGATCAGTGTCGTTTCTAGCTTCGAAGTTTTTTATTCGTTTTTGTATTCTAGCCGCTTTTTTATCTCTACCAGCTTCTGTTGCAGCGTCGAATTTAGCTTGCAATGTATTTTTGTCTCTATATAAAGCTCCAGCGGCCCAACCCGTATTTCCTTTATCTTCATCAACGCTATTGTTTGTGCTACTAAAATACGCCACGTCATTCGCGGTGTCACCAGTTAATGCACCACCAAGTGCTGGACTAGTAGCTGTGTATCCACTAGTATCTTGTTGAACGTTTTGAACATTTCCTACACTGCCAGTAAAAGTGTGAGAAAGATTTACCGGTTGGAGTGTATGCTGGCGGAAAGATGGTATAGAACTATCAAAACCAAAACCACTAGACGATTGCATTACACCTGCTGGTTTTGAATAAGCGCTAGTATCTTGTTGTTGTAATTGAACATTACCAACCATCATAGCACCTTGAGGATCACCGTATATGGCTTCAGCTGTAGTTTTGCTTTGCTTGCTCATGTTGGTATTCATAGAGTCTAACTCATACGGATCTGCTTCCATACTCATCTGTCTAAAACCTTTCTTTTTATAATTACATTGTTTTGCCATGATTATCTTTTTAATGATCTATTTCTTTCTAATTCACTACCATAAATAGCGTTAGCGGATTTTTGAGATAGCGGCGAAAACATTGAACCATTGTTTAATGTTCCCACGGTATTTATTGACCCAGTTAATGATGTATTTGGTTTTTGTGTTCTTCTAAAAGAACCTACAGTACTACCAGGTGTTGGAGCACCTACTGTTGGAGTTTCAACCACAGGTTCTTCAGCAACTGGATTTTCAATAGCCGACTCTATTGACGTTGGGTCACTAGATAGTTCTCCAATTTTAGACTCTAACTCTGAAACTCTAGTTCCTAAATCAGTAAAGTTACCTTGTAAATCCCCCACTGCAGACGCTGCATTAGCTGCTGAGGATCTTCTATCTATTTCGCTTTGATACCTAGCTCCAAACTTTTCGTACATCTTGCCAAAAAATCCGCCTTTACCTTTAAATTTAGAAAACTTGGCCATCTTAGATTGTAGCATTTCATCAGTCATGCCTCTAAGACTTCTACCAGCTTTTCTATCCGATATAGCTGCAGTTGCTGCTCCCATATTTATCTATTTTTATCTTTGTTTACATTGTATATAGATGTTATTAAAACTTTATCCATATAGCTTTTACCTTTCATTATTTTATTTCTTCTTTCACTTACAGGTATATCTTCTAATCCAAGCATAATACGGTACACTCTTTTAATAAGTTGCTTACACTTAAATGAAACTTTGTATATGTTATATTTTTGAGTGGTGCGGTTTTGTTTTCTCCAAACCGATATCCAATCTTCTTTTAACAACTTGTTCCAGCGTCTATTATTCCAACTATAAGAGTAAGTACCAATTTCAAAATCATGCTTGGTAAACATACCTTTGCAATCAAGATATATTAAAAGTTCAAACTCTGCGTCTGTAAGTTTGTTGTTTTTACAAACCCATTTTCTAATTATCCTATAATGTTTAAGTAAATTTAATTCTTTTATATCGTTAGGATCTATTCGCATTACAAAACTATAACAACGTCTGTGTCTTTAACGATACAATAATTTTCATTATCTATATCTATTCTATGATAAGAGCTTTTGTCAAAGAATATCTCATCATTTATTTTTATACCACACACTTGATCCCCAGCGCTAAGCACTTTTCCTTTATGATATCTAACATCGGCTCTTTGTACTTCAGATAGTAATAAACCTCCTTTAGTTTTTTCCGTACCTTTTTTAAAAGGTTTTATTAAAATATTTCTACCTACTGCTTTCATCTCCAACTCTTAAGTTATTAATTACACAGTCTGTTGATAGTATTGTAGACGCTACTGATGCGGCATTTTTCAAAGCGCTTTTAGTAACTAATAAAGGATCTATTATACCTTCTTTTATCATATCTACTTCATCGCCAGTTATTACGTTTATACCAACTCCTTTTCCTGAAGGTAAATTATAATCAACCAGCCCAGCGTTTTCTAGTATTGTTTTAAAAGGATACTTCAAAGCTTGTATTAAAGCCGCGTGTCCTTCTGTTTTTGGTTTTATAAATAAAGCGGCATCATATAATGCAACTCCTCCACCTGGAACAATACCTTCTTTTATAGCTGCTTTAGTTGCGCATATAGCATCTTCTATTCTATCTGTTTTTTCTTTTAGCTCTACTTCTGAGTTGGCTCCAACTTTGACAACAGCCACTTTAGCGGCGAGACGAGCAAGGCGTTTTTCAAGCTGAATGATTTCACCTGGTGAATTAGCTTCTTGCAATTGTTTTTTAACTTCTTCCACCAAGAGTTTAACCTCGCTATTAGATGTATCAACTTGTATAATAGTTTCGTTATCATTTGTAGTACTTTTTATGCATGTTCCTAAATGCTCTTGTTGTATGATATTTAGATCATCACCTAATTCTTCGTTAATAACAGTAGCGCCTGTTAGTATCGATAGATCACTTAAAGTATCTTTTTTGTTAATACCGTAAGTAGGAGCGTTTATAACATTTATTTTAATGTTACCTTTTACTTTGTTCATAGCTAAAGCATTAGCCACTTGAGGTTCTAAGTCCCCTATAATAAGCAAAGGTTTATTGTTTTTTATAACAAACTCCAGTATAGATTGTATTTGTCTTACTGTGTTTACTGGTGATTCAATTATTAAAACCCAAGGATTGTCTAACTCTGATACTCTTTTTTCTTTACTTGTTATAAAGTGGTCATTAGTTAATCCTTTGCTATATTGAACACCATCTACAATTTCTACTGTAGTGTCTGTGTTTGTTGTTGGTTCCATTATAACAACTCCAGTTTCATCTACCTCTTTAAAAGCCTTACCTATTATTGCTCCTAATTTTTTATCATTATTAGTAGATATAGATGCAACTTGATCAATCATGTCACCTGAAACTTTAATAGATTTATTTTCTAAATATTCTATGACCTCTTTTACGCCTTCGTCTATACCTTCTTTTATTTCTCTTATACTAGCATCTTTTTTGCTAGCTTCAATCAATATAGCGTGGGCTATAACTGTTGCAGTGGTTGTGCCGTCACCAGCATCTTGCACTGTTTGTTTTGCTGCTTGCTTTAATAATGTTGCGCCCATATTTTCAACTGGATTTAGCAAAACAATAGACTCAGCTACCGTTACTCCATCTTTAGTTATTATAGGTCTTCCTTGATCATTTTCAAGTATAACACATTGGCCGCTAGCCCCTAATGTGGAGCTAACAGCTTTTGTGAGTTTTTCTATTCCTTTAAATACCTTATCTTTAGCATCTTGGCCAAAGTTAAGATTTTTGACAATTTTGTCTGACATAATTTGATTTGATTAGATTTAATTTATTTTATTCAAAGGTTTTAATTACCTTAGGTCCTTTTATAAACTCTAGTTTCTTTTCATAGTGATCGATGCTACCATCAATAGCAGCTTCTGCACTTTCTAAAGTTTCTCTACGCGTAACATCGATCCATTTATCTTCTAGATCTTTATACTCTGTTTGGTAGAAACCATTTGGTAATTGAACAATTCTCCAGTTTTTTTTCATGACAAGGTGTTTCCAAAAGTCTTTGGTTTCCTCGGGTACTTGTGGGTTGGAGTTACCCCAAGTGCTGGTCTTATAATAAAAATAAGTCATTGGTTTTGGTTTTAAATTAATACTTGGTTATCGCTCTGACCGAGCAGGTATATCTATATCATCACTTGTTTTCAAGTGTTTTTACTTTCTCTTGTAGTTCTTGTATTGCTTTTACTAAAACAGGCACAATTTTACTGTAGTCTGCTTGCTGGTAAAGTTTTTCACCTTGATCATCTATAGCGTCTTTTTCTCCGTTAACAGCGTTGGGTATAATTTCTGCTAATTCATGCGCAAGGCAACCATAATCTCTAGTATCCATATACTTCCATTTAAAGTCGTATACAGGTATTTGTTCAACTAAGCTTAAAGCGTCAAAGCTTTTTTTATCTGTTTTAAGTCTATGATCAGAAGTTGTGTTATATGTGGTTCCTGAGTTAGTTGTTAATATAGAACCTCTTATGCTACTAGTTGAGGAATACCTTTGAAACACCATCATGTATCTACCGTTTGTAGCATCAAAAGCATTTTGTACTCTTACGACGGGATTTGCTAAATTTAATGTTGGCGCAAAGTCTACATCTTGTATATTTAAAAATGGTCTAGGTGCATCGTAGTCACCAGAATCCCCGTACATATCTATGTAACCAATTTGAGTATTTACATTACCACCTATTTTTATTCCTATTATGCCACTAGACGGAAGACCTGATGCTCTCATAAAAGTAGATTGAGCTACTTTAAAATCAAAGTTTTCTTGTGACGTGCTATTAGTAGATGTATACTGTATAGCTCCTGTATATTTGTTATAGCCATTTGATGCGTTTTTATCACGACCAAATCTAATTTGAGATATAACGTTAGTAACTTGAGTACTATCAGTTACAATATCTAAACTTTGACCAAGATCGCTACCGTTACTAGATGTTGAGGTGTTTTTAAAAACAACACTACCATCTACGTTGTTATTTGGATCTCCACCAAATTTATCTGCTACATATAAAGAAGAACTTCCAGGACTTGATTGACTATCACCTACTATCAAACTAACTCTAGATGTTGAGTTTTGTTGATACATTTCTATTCTATCTGTTTTAAATAAACCAAAATTAATGCTATGCTCTTTCGACGCATTTGCTTCACTTCCTTCTATGTATACGTTAGGTGTTACACCTCCTAAAGCTCCCCAAGACAATTGCTTGTTATTGCCTAGGTCTAAGTTATTTGTAACTTCTACATCTCCATTGTAAGTAATATCTACAATTTTATTGCTATCAGTATACCATTCTAAACCTCCACCTACTCCAGATATATAATTAGATGTACCACTGTTAAAATACATATTGCTTCCACAAAGTATACTACCATTTACATCTAGTTTTTGTTGAGGTGTTGTTGTTCCTATACCACAATTATCTCCATTACTACCGTTTAATATAATATCACCGTCTCTTTGTAATTGTATTTCAGCTCCACCGGTTTGAGCTCTTGATATATAAAACGGAGCGCTACCAGCTGTACCTTGAAAGTGCATGTTTACATTGTCTTGGTTACCAGTACCCACCGCGCTAAACCTTAACCCAGAAGTATTATTACTAGAATCTTCTATTTCTATTTGAGCTCCTGGGGTTGTAGTTCCTATACCAATACGCCCAGTACTTTTATCTATAAAGAACTGGTCTGTATTAGCTGTAAAATCCCCCGTTAGTTGTGTGGAATTTAAAAATTTTGGCATTATATTATATTGATATTAAAACAGCTTCGTAAGAACCGTTTGTTACTGAACCATTAAATGATATTGTTAAAAATTTAGTTGATCTTGTTATTTGCGCATAAACAGTTTCACCTGCCGAACTAATTACTTCACATTGCACATCTTTAGCATCGTTTTTACCTAAATCTGTAGCAGTGTTAATAGTCCAAGATGTTTCACCACCAACTAATCCGTTTGCTACTACAGCTCCTGAAGTTGCGCCTAATGAATATCTTTTTCCATTTGATGCTGTTGAACCTGGATCATTATTAGTTACTGTAAATACACCGTTAGATACTGAAACACCTATACCTGTTCCCGCTGCAACTCTTGCTGCACCTACAGCTGCTGCTGTTGCATTGTCTATACCTATAGTAACATCGCCTGAACTACCACCGCCGTTTATTGGAGATGTAACATCAACTTTAGTTATATCACCTTGCGGTATGGTTGGGAAATTTACTAAGTCACCTGCTCCATTTATATATTCACTAGAACTACCCTGCCACTCTAGATCTATAGTTCCAGCGCCTGTTACAGGAGAATTTGATACGGCTAGCGCGTCGCTGTTATCTATATCTAAACCTACGCTTGTAACAAAAGGCAAATCAACTAAAGCATAACTTACTGTTTCACCACTACTTGAGGAATCTAAACCAATTAAAACTTGATCATCTTGATCAGGAGTTCCACTACCACTTGGCGCAGCAGCCACTAATCCAGTGGTCGCAGTATAATCCACACCGACTGTTGCTGTACCACTAGAATATGAAACTGTCGTAGCAGTTCCAGCATTTACATTACCTTCACCAATCGTAGTAAGAGTAGCTTCTGTAACGTTCTTGTTAACTTCTGTCCAGTTTGCTTCAGCAGTTGGATTATCTTGTAAAGCTATAATTAAATCACCTATAGCTAATGGAGTAGACCAGTATGTTCCACCCGATCCGCTACCAGCCACTGTTACAACATATGTGTAACCTTGTAATACTGCTGCGCCTGTTGGTGGGTCCGTGCTTGCATCATAACCTCCAGCATAAACTAATTGTCCACTTGTTAAACTATCTACATAACCTTTAGTTGCTAATGTAGTTGCACTGTCAGAACCAGCTGTTGCAGCTGATGTTCCTTTATTTGTTATAGCTAAAGAATCTACTGTTGCAGTTTTTGTTACAGTTAAGTCACGGCTAATTGTAACATCTTGAGGTAATCCTATTGTAATTGTTCCGCTAGGGTTATTAAATACATCAACCTCATTATTTGTTCCGCTAAAAATAGCTGTACCTTGTGAAGATATATTTGTGGTAGTAGTACCGTCAGATAAAGTCCAGTAGTTATAATTATCGGAAGAAGGAATACTAACTTTACCACCGTCAGCTGTTACATACTCACTCGATAAACCTTGCCATTCAAGATCTAATGTGCCAGAACCTGTTATAGGTGTACTTCCAGAGTTAACGGCTAAAGCCGCTGAATTATCTATACTAAGACCCACGCTAGTTACTGTACCTTCTTCATAATCTCCTAAAGTACCATCGCCTAGTACAACTTGTGCTGAATCGCCTTGCCATTCTAAATCTATAGTTCCAGAACTTGTTACTGGATTAGTTCCTGCAATATCTAAAGCTGTAGCATTGTCTATAGCTAATTCTACACTTGTGACTGTACCAAGATTACTTGTTTTGCTATTAAATGTACTCCAATCTGTAGAGCTCAAGAAACCGTTTACAGTTGATGATGATTGAGTAATACCGATTAGTACGTCTGTTGTCCCGCTTAATGTTATTGGATTAGTACCTGTAGCTTTAGTTATGGTTTCAACACCACCACCTACAGCAACCCAAGTGGCATTTGTAGTGCTAGCAACTGTACATACTTTTAACGCATCTTCTGATGTATTAAAATAAATCTGCCCTAAAACTCCACTAGCGGGATCTGTTCCTAAGTTTTGTATAGCAGCACCTAATATTTCATTCTCGTTGAAATCTACGCTTGTTAAAAAATTTATTGCCATGTTTGTTAGTTTAAATATGCTTTTCCTGAAAATTGAGCAGAAAAAGAAAGTGTTACTGTATTTTGATTGTTATATGTTATTGAGCCTTCTACGGTGGTATTACCACTATCAACTACTGTTACTGAAGGAAATTTATTTAAATTATGATTTACAACCCAGTCTGTTGCTGGAACTGCTTGAGTAAATACAAATGTTTTATCTGCGTTTTGTATTTGGTCAAGCTCTATACCATAATATTGTTTAAATTGCAAGCCACTGTTTCCGCTTATGAAACTTAAATCCATCAAGTAGTTTCCAGATAAAGCTTCTAAAGTTAACGAGTTTAATGTAAAAACACCAAACTGTCCAAGGTTGTTTCTGTTTTGCATTAATATTTCTTCACCAACCATCGACTCCAAGTATGGTAAAGAGTCTGTTCCGTTAGCCATTTGCGGAGTAATCATCAACTCTGTTACATTAGAGAACAAAGTGTTATCACCACCAAAGTTGGGGAAATATATAGAACTAGCTTCTGGTATACCAAGATGGCTTTGAGTTTGAAACTGCCAGCTAACATTAGAATCTTTAACAACGCTACCAATAGCATTGATTGAAAAGTTTTTAGTCTGGCCTGTTTGAACATCAGTACCGATTATAATGTCTGAACCATCAGGTACACCTATCTGGTACGATGAAATCTTTGCCATATTACGTTAGTCTTATTTTTACTACTCCAGCAGTATGATACAAACCACCAATAGGTATAGCGGCATTAGCAGCAGCGTTATCGTCTGCGTACTCTTGATCAACTAAATTTGGGAGCATTATCATTGGATGATAATTCTGTACCTCATCACCCTCTGTTATTAATAAAGCGTTTTTAGTATTTGCGTTTTTATTTACATATGTGTTTACTGCGAACTTAACAGGACCTCGAACGTTTGTTATTTGCCCTGGATATGTAGCTGGGTTGTTATCATAACCTAAGGTCATTGTTTCCGTTAAAGGTGTTAAATCAAAACCTATACTAAACATATTTCTATGTGCAGCCCCGCCTGTACTTGTTATGTCTATATTACTACCTAGCGTGAAACAATTTGTTGGGTTAGTACTAGTGCCTACTGCTTTGATATCATTGCCTATACCATACACAAAATGGGATCCACCCCCGACATTACTTTCTATATTATTCGAATTACCTAGTACTATACTATTATTTAATCCTACTAAATTGTTACCGATACCTTCAACTACTGCATTGTTAGAATCTATAACAGTGTTGTTAGAACCACCTATAATTGAATTGTTAGAATTAGAAATTGAATTGCCTGATCCACTTGCAATTGTGCAATCTGAATCTGATTGAATTTGATTACCACTACCCACTGTTAATGAGTGATCAGATCCAGATATAATGTCATTGTTACCGGCTCCAATAATAACCGATGTATTATCCACTTGCGGTAAAGTTGGGTTGGTAGATATAATAAGGCCATTTCTTATAGCAATTGGTTGTCCACTTGCATCACCCATATCTACTGCAAAATTTGCATTTGGATTTCTACCTAGTCCTATATTAGTACCGTTATCTATTATAGAACTATTGCCGATTCTACCTGCTGCGGTAAATTTAGCAACCGCATTTAAAGTTCCTGTTCCTGAAACCGGATCTGCACCTCCAGCTACAATATCATCTATGATACCTCCTTTACCTACAGTTATACTAGAAGGATTTACAAACGTTCCTAACTTACCAACCATTGCGTCAGGTGTAACCAAGTCAAACGTAACCCTTACCTCACCTCCGTCTACACCAGTAACTAGCGTATCAATTCTAAGAGGATCTGCTGTTGTTCCGCCACCACCTTTAAGTTCTAGATAACCGCCAGCTACACCAGTTAGGTTTATCGGTGCCATAGCGAGTTGTTTAGCAGTGCCTAGGTTAGCGTACACGAGCGTACCTACCGCAACTGTCTGGAATTGTAAACGACCACTTTGATCTTGAGCAACTAGTAAATCTCCTGCGAAGGCTACATTAGGATTTGCTCCGGGGTTTGGTAAAGCGTCTAAATCGAATTTTACGGTTTGACCTCCGTCTGGATCAATTGCTGCATTTATTAATAAGCCTCCTTCGAAATTAAGTGTCTCTGTAGGTAAGCTTACGCTGCCCGCAGTTCCGGTAGTAGAAGAAATGTTTAATATGTTAGCTGGTTGCTGCGATTGAAAGTATGCAGTAAGCTTGCTCAAAGTTACTGATTTAGTAGGGAATTGAGAATCTGAAACATCAGTTATTGGCATGAGATCTCCAGCCGCTATAGTTCCTATTTCAGGGTAAGAATAAATTATTGCCATGTTTGTTTTTTTTAGTATGTTTTACATGCGCGTACCATATACTATATACTCACAGGTTTTAAGGTGGATTTACTCTTATTTTAAAAAGCTTAGTGACATTAGCCTCTTACTTATACTATTATATAGGCTATTGTCATAAATAATTACGTATATAGAGTAGTAGTGTTGCAACCTCTCTTTTTGTTTGTAATCCTTTTAGAAAAACGGTTTTACTTTACCGGGTTTCCCCCATTTTCCCACGTTTCGCCGTCATATATACGTAAAAACGACGTAAAAGCCCCCACCTTTTAGACTTTTTCCCCGGATTCTGACATACTGTCATGACTTATTGTCACATGACACACTGACATATACATATGACACATTGACATACACTATATTACTATACATTACAAACAGATTGATGATTCAAATGGATAATATAAATGTAAATAAGTTATACACAATGAGACATAGCGGAATACATACTAACAATTATAAACAAGTAAACAAAACTACACTCATTACAAACAAACTAAATTATCAAATGGATAATAATAATGTAACTAAATAATAATAATAATAACAATTAAATCTAAATTCTATGCAATTAAATTCTAAAAGATTTGTCATCAGACAATCACTAATCGGTAAAAACACTGTCATCAATGTTGAATTCAAAAATGGTAAAACATTTACTTACAATCATGATAAAGTGTATGAAATAATGAAAGATAAATTAACTTCTATGAATTGTTTCAACAAGTACAAGTCTTACACTTCTTCAACTAGTGTTCCAGTTGTACTAAGAGATAAAGAAGTAGTATAATCACTGCTTCTTTATTAACTGCGAGTTCCACTTGTTTCTAACAGTATAAAATTGCGAACAAGTATACATGGGTAACTACATGGACAGTAGCGTATCATGCAATGGCTGCAAGCTGGCTTCGGTTGGCAGTGTAAGTTGTGTATGGCGTGGAGGTTCGACTCCTCTCTTATCCACTAATAATAATAACTAATAAATATAACTATGTCTAAATTTAAATTCAGAGGATTTATTCCTGCAGTAACTAAATATGTTAAGTCAAAACCACTAGTAGAAGTGGTAGCGGAAGTAATAGCTTTCGGTTTACTAATGCCATTAGCGTTTGGCGGAATTACCTTCTTCATCTTCATGATGATAACAGGTCAAGTTGACTACGGAGCGATGAATATTCCATGTGATATCTGCTACTAATGAGAAATTACTACAGCAAACTACAACAGAGATTTATAGCTCGTGAAGAATACTTTGACGAGCTACTCTTTGGAACTCTCAACGATGAGAACTATGACAAGCCAATCACAAACAAAACTAAATCCACTACGGATAATATAATAAACTAATTAATAATCTTTAAATAATAATACTATGGGACATCAAAATACCTACTTACTAAGAATCAGCTTCAATATATACAAAAAGCACTTTAATTTACTAACTCCTGAAGAAAAAAGTAATGTATGGGATATCTACTACGATTTCTACTAGTGTACAAAACGGTGACTATCCGAACCGAGCAGGCAACAGGCTAAACTGGATATTATACAGGCGCGTTTCGCTTATATTAATCACCTGTCTAAATAATGTTGAATGAGCAATGTCATTATGGTACAAGAGTGTGTTCGATTCACACTATGACAACTAATAAATAATACTATGCAATTTATACTAACATGCCCTAACGGCAAAGAAATCGATATGACTCACTACGTCGGTAAACAAATGGACGGTGAGATAACTAGACAAGATGTTCTCAACAAAATAGACTTTTACAAATCAATTAATAAATAATACTATGCAATTTCAAGATACTAAATTCAAAGAGCTAGACGCTAAAGGTCTAATCACAGACAAACTACAGCAAATAGACGAGTTTGAAGCTAACTATAAGCCTTGTACTTCAAGTATAGCTATGAAAAAATGGTGTACTGACTACGAATATCGTAAGCGTGAATGGCAATTCAGACAAGGAATAGCTAATTACGCATTAGTAAAAGGTCATGAAGCTTTTCAAACTAGCGATAAATCTACATTTTAATTACAAACAAATTAATTATTCTTTCGGATAATATAATAAACAAAACTATGCAAACAATAAAATTCTTACCTAACAATCAAATAAAACTATCAAATAAAACCTATAAAGGTTACAACGTAGGCGAACTACCTGCAAGATTTGCTTTTATTTACAATGAAAATAAAGACCAAGAAGGTATTAACTCTTGGTTCAACTACAAAGGTTTAACCTATGTCGAAAAAACTATCTTACCATGGTAGTTACTAATATGAAAGAACTGTGCCTCTATGCTAAAAAGGTGCAACAAGATCGTGCGAGAGTGCATAGGCTCAAGCACGCACATGACGGCAAGTGTAGTGGACTCACTGATGCAGAGTACAATCGAGTACAAATTAGTGGCAAGAAATCCTATTCAGCCAAAGCACGAAAGTTCACTCACAACCGTATGTGGAAACATCAATCAAGATATTCAGTAAAACAATTAATAGAAATAGTAAAACAATGAGCGATACAATAACTAAATGGCACGAGATGCAAGATGAAAATAAAGAAATAGTACACGCTGATGAATCAGTTAAGTATATATGGTTATTAGATTTTACAGACGGTAAAGTATATAGATATGACATTAGCTCATTATGTACTGATGAAAACAAGTGGAATCCAGACAGTGAAAGCTGTGAAGCGTTTTTATATGGCGCAGGTCACAAGGTAAATGACTGTGAATGGATGGTAACAAAAAATAAAAATATAGAATATGGTAACTAACAGAAAAGTAAATGGATGGAATTTTGAATTTGTAAGTCAAGATGACGGTAATGACCAATTCTACCAGTGTAGAGGTGAAGTAATGTATGATGATGACCATGACGAGATGCCTGAACCAGCTTTATGGCAAGCGGCAGAAAAGTTAGAAAAACAACTAACAGATGAAGGAGTTAAATGCGAAGCAGGTCACTCTGAAAAAGGTTGGGTTGAAGTAACAATATATAATAAAATATGAGTAAAATGAAAGAACTAGATTCTATTGCACAAGGTGTAGCAGATCACATGAAAGAAATCATTGAAGACAGTGTTGATTGGCAACTAGCTGAAGTACCACTTGACGGTGATGACTATCAAAGAATGAGAGAATATGTAATAAATGTTGCTCTTAATAAATTATTGCAAACAAAATAAATTATCTATTGGATAATAATATAAACAAAATTATGTATTGTAAATGCGGCACGGAAGTGCACCCTGTAAGATTAAAGCTAGGTTACAAAACTTGTATGCCTTGCTCAACAACACAAACTTACTCTTATGTTCCTATAATAGAACACAAGACAGGTAATACAATACAAATCGTCAGCCAAGAAGTAAGTGCATCAGTGCACAGAGCTTGGCGACGTAAATAGCTAGTATCGAGTAGTAATGCGAGTGAGAATGCAAGTACACGTGTACTAAAAACACTCAATAGTTATTACCCTAGCTTAGCTAGACGAGTAGCTTAATTAGGATTTAGGTGGGCGAATGCTGTAAAGATACCACGACAAATGGTGCCTAAATCACATAAGTGAATAGCTAGCGGAAACTAGGTCAGGTTAGAGACGCAAGACAGGCTTCGCGACTCGGGCTACCGACGGGTATGAGGTTCGAATCCTCACTAGTTACAAAGGGGGTGATATGGTTTTG